>CAEZYF010000001.1_pt1 | contig 271880 bp, 270 predicted proteins | sample 7265441 | NCBI WGS metagenome assembly CAEZYF01 (sample SAMEA6813927, study PRJEB35770) | freshwater metagenome | biome: Freshwater; feature: Freshwater reservoir; material: water | place: Czech Republic | collected 2017-04-14 | depth 30m m | reverse complement strand
GGGGTGGCCGTAATCCGGAACCCCCGCTTCCCAGAACGGAGCGTTGAACGGGCGAGCCGACTGCCCGACGGGACAGGCCGGTCAGTTGGCGGGCAGGCCGGCCCAGTGGTCGAGGATGCCTTGCACCGGAGCCACGACACCGACGTTGCGAATCGTGAACTTCAGCAACTGCTGCACGTACTCGGGTGGGTCTCCAGCCACGCAATCGCTGGGCACCACGACCCGGTAGCCGAGGTTCATCGCCTCGATCGCGGTGCCGTTGACGGCGATGTTCGCCGACACGCCCACGAGGATCACGGTAGTGACGTCGAGGTTGCGCAAATACGCGTCGAGTGGTGTTGCGTAGAACCCGGTCATCCCGTGCTCGCGGCCCAGCGAGATGTCGCCCTCGTGTGGCGTGAGTCGGTGGTGGATCGCCCCGTGACTCCAACTGCGCGACTCGGCACCAGCGATCGAGCGACCGATCATCAAGTTCTTGACCGCGCCCTTGCCATCGTCGCGTCGCGCATCGCTGACATAGACGACGGGAGCTCCCACACGCCGCGCGGCAGCCATCAACGCGGCGACATTGTCGACCAGGCCGATCGCCTCCGCATGCGCCGCCACACCGGGGATGAGCGCCTTGTGCGGATCGAGCATGTTCTCCTGCACCTCCAACGCCACCACTGCGGTGTGCCGAGGGTCGAGGAACGGAGCGAGGTCGATCGCCACCGTCAGACTCGCTCGCCGAAGTTCATGTCCTCGATGCGGCGCACGGTGGGAATCTCGTGCTCACGGCCGAGCCACGACGGCGTCGCAGTATGACCGGCGGCCGGGCGTGCCCACTCGATGTTGCCCCAATGTGTGCGCGACAGCTGATCGGGGAAGCTGGGGTCGATGGCCTGACATGCCCTCCAGTATCCCTTGGCGTACTTCACCATCTCCGGCTGCATCCACCAGTCTTCTTCGGATGACCACTTGCCGTTGCCGGCGTACTGGATGATCTGCAGCGACGGGAACGAGAACGGCCCCTGCGTCGGGTCGGGATGGTCGGCCAGGTTGAGGCCCTTCCACACGATCCGGTTGCCCTCAATGTTGTACCACTCGAGCGCGGTGTAGCAGTGCTTGCCAGTCATCATCGTGGTCTCGAGGAACAGCTGAATCTCCGCCGGGCCACGGAAGCGTCCATAAAAGTGGTCGAAGTACACGGCGTCGTCGGTGAACAACTGCGACCACGCGATCCAGTCCTCCATCACCGGCCCGACCATGAAGTAGTGCTGGAAGGCGGCTTCCACTTCGTCGCGGCTGTAGTCGGTCATGTCCGTCATTCCTCTCGCATGGCCCAGAACTGGCACCACCAACTGGTGCTCACCAGACACTGGAACTTCTCGTGCCAGCAGAACGCCAGCGGGTCGTCGGGCTGCAGGTAGTACAGGCAGTTGCCACAGCTGTCGCCCTCCAACGGTGTACCGCGCAGCGCCGTGGTGCGGATGAGCTTCGACGAGGCATTGAATGCCTTCTCGTCGACAGTTGGCTCGAAACTCATCAGTTCAACCCCTTCACTTGATCCCGGCGAGGCCGATGGGCGCCACCATCATCGCCAGCGGGCCACGGAACAACGCATTGGGGCTGTACTCCACCACCTGGTCGGGCACCAGCTCCAGGTTGGGGCAGTGCGTGGTGAGCAGATCAAGAATGATCTTCACCTCGAGGCGGCCCAGCGCGGCACCCATGCAGAAGTGAGCGCCCTTGCCGAATGCCAGGTGCATATCGGCGTTGTCGCGCTCGATCAGGAAGGCATCGGGGTTCTCGAACACGTTCGGGTCGTGGTCGGCAGAGGCGAAGCACATCATCACCTTGGCGCCAGCCGGAATGGCGACGCCAGCAACCTCGGTGTCGATCTTGGCGACGCGACGGTGGTTCAACACCGGCCCGTCGTAGCGCAGGATTTCTTCCACTGCGTTCGGAATCTTCGACGGATCGGCGATCAGTGCCTCGTACTGGCTGCGGTCGGTGAGCAGCGCCCGGGTGCCGTTGCCGATGGTGTTGCACGTGGTCTCGTGGCCGGCGAGTGCCATGGAGTACACCATGTTGACGATGTCGAAGTCGTTGAGCTGCTCGGGCTTGGCGTCGGACAGTGTGACCAGTTCCGAGACGATGTTGTCCTGACGGTTGGCCCGGTTGCTGGCCACATGGTCGACGCAGTACTTCCAGAAACTGCAGATGATGTGCGCGATCTCCACCTGCTCCTCGTCGCTGAGGCGGCCGTAGGTGAGCAGTACGCGCTTCGCACTCCAGTCCTTCAGCATCTCGGTGTCCTCAGACGGGAAACCCAGCAGGCTGAACGCGGCGAAGCCAGGAAATGGGAACGCGAGGCGGTCGACGAAGTCGATCACCGGCTCGTCCTTGATACCGAGCACGAGGTTCTCGCAGTAGGCGAACAACACCGGCTCGAGCTCGTTGAGGCGACGCGGCGTGATGACCGACAGCAACGACTTGCGCATCAGCGGGTGACGCGGCGGGTCGCTGTTGTTGAGCGTGGGCACACGGTGATAGCCCTGCGCCAGCACATCCTGCGCCGCCTGGCAGATGGGCAACAATGGCGACGACGCGTTGGCGGCGCTCCATGTGTCGCGGTCGAGCAGGATCTTCTCGACATCGTCGTACTTGGTGACGATGTAGTGATCCAGCTCGGGCAGAAAAAACACCGGGCCCTCGTCGCGCAACCGGTTGAACGCCGGGTACGGGTCGAGCACGGTGTCGCGCTCGAGTGGGTGGTAGCCGTGAGCGATCGGACATTGCTGCATGGTGTACTCGCCTTTCAGGAGTGGCTTGTGGGAAGGCCGCGGCGAACGCGGCTGTCGTCGATCTGTGCTTCGTGGTCGTGCTCGTACGCGTCGGTCCATTCTTTGCCGAGGCCTGTCCACGCCGTGCCGATGTCGAGCTTGCCGCCAGCGTTCAAGCGACCTGCGCCGACGACATCTCCGACGAAGAACGTGTTCTCCTCGTTGTCGAGTGAACGGATCACCCTGGCCTCGACGTAGGTGAGCGCGTCGAGCAGGATGGGCGCACCGGTGACGCCGGATCGGGTGCGCAACCCAGTCAGCTTGTCGCCATCGCGCCCGGTACGACCACCGAGTGTGCGGATGATCTCCAGCGACGTCTCGATCAACTCGGCGGCATTCGACAACGTGTGCAGAATGAACACGCCGCCGTCGCGAATCAGGTCGTGACTGAAGTTGTAGGTGGTGATGCTGACCACCAGGCGCGGCGCCTCGGGGATGATGCTGGCCGGACCGCCGGACAATGTGATCAGGCCATTGGCGCGTCCGCCGTGGGCAGTGGTGACCGCGACCGGCACGGGCCGCAGCCCGCCGATCGTGGAGGCGTACGCCTTGAGGTCGTCCGCTGTCAGTTCAGCCGTCATCCACATCCCCTTGTTCACTGCTCGGTGTTCACCGCTTCGGCCCCCGAGAGTTCCACGAGGCCGATTGACCCTCGTCATTTAATATGCATAAATGGTGCAGGTCAAGCCCATGTCTGCACGAACCGTGATCACCTCTCCAACGCCCGCTACTCGCCAGCGCCGTAGCCGCGGCGGCACACAGCCGTTGCCGCTGACACGCGACGACATCCTCGACGCAGCGCTGCCGCTGGTTGCCGAACACGGTCTCGATGCGCTGACGGTGAAGGCCGTGGCCGACGCGCTCGGCATCTCCAGCCCCGCCGTCTACCACTACGTCAACGGGCGCGACGACCTCCTCGATCGGTTGTGCGAACGCGTTGCCCGCAAGATCGATGTCGACATACCGGCAACGCTCACATGGAGCGACACCATCGTCGAGGTGCTGCTGCGCATGCACCGAGTATTCGAGCACTACCCCGGTGTTGGCGCTCGCGTGCTGTCGACACAGCGCCGATCGCGAGCCGCCGATCGCGTGTCACAGAAGGTGCTCGAGGTGTTGCTCACCGAAGGTTTCACCTCCACCGATGCGATGGACCTGTTGGCCACGCTGCACTTCCTGTTCGGCGGGTGGCTGCTGGGCACGCGCCCTCTGCGCCCGGGCGAGACACTCGACCCCGCGCTTCTCGAGCGCAGTGTCCATTGGGCACTGGACGGGTTCAGGAATACGGTGTCACCCATCACGACACCGGGGCCCGCCGCCGGTCCCGACCACGGAGACCATCCATGACCGACGACCTTCCCGAGTACGTGCACTACGACGTCGCCGACGCGGTGTGCACGATCACCCTCGACAACCCCGGTCGCCACAACGCCTGGAACCACGACATGGAGCGCCAGTACTGGGCTGCGCTCGATCGTGCGGCAGTCGACGCAGACGTGCGCGCGATCGTGCTGACGGGTGCGGGAACGTCGTTCTGCCCCGGCCTCGACTCGAAGCGTTTGGCAGGAGTTGTCGGCGGCGGCGGTCTCGTCCTGGCCGGTCGCCGCTCGCAGCACTACGCACTCACCATTCCCAAGCCGATGATCGCAGCAATCAATGGGGCCTGCGCCGGTATCGGCATCGTGCAGGCACTCGTGTGCGATATCCGCTTCATGGCCCGCAGCGCCCGCATCTCCACCGCCTACGCCAAGCTCGGTATCCCTGCGGAGTACGGACTGTCCTGGCTGTTGCCGAAGCTGATCGGCGTGGAGCACGCACTGGATCTGCTGTACACCGCCAAGCGCGTCGAGGCCGACGAGGCCCTGCGCATCGGCCTGGTCAGCCGAGTGTGCGATGACAGCACCGTGCTCGCCGAGGCGCAGGCCTACGCGCGTGCGCTGGCCACCGGCAGTTCGCCCATCTCGATGGCGGCGATGCGCCGTCAAGTGTGGGGCGATCTGTCGCGCGATTACACCGAGGCCAACCAGGTGTGGCTGGAGACGATGGTGCGCATGAACATCCCAACGGACAACCCTGATTTCGGCGAAGGCGTCGCCGCGTTGGTGGAGAAGCGACCGGCGACGTTCATCGCCCTCCCCGCTGACGCCGTCCTCCCACCCCTCCCCCCCTTCATGGAGCAATGACATGAACTCGAACTACTCCGAACAGGCAGAGACCTTCCGCACCCGCGTACAAGCGTTCCTCGCCGAGCACCTGCCTGCGGACTGGAAGGGTGTCGGTGCGCTGTCGCGCGACGAGGCGTTCGCGTTCACCGATCGCTGGCGCCAGACGCTGAACGACAACGGCTTGCTAGCCGTCAGTTGGCCCACCCAGTACGGCGGCGGCGGACTCACCAAGCTTGAGCAAGTCGTGCTCGTCGAGGAACTGGCCAAGGCCGGCGTGCCCGCCGTCGGACCCAACGACAACTTCAGCCTGAAGATGATGGGCGGCCTGCTGCTGAAGTGGGGCACCGAGGAGCAGAAGCAGTACTTCTTGCCGCGCATCCTGTCGGCCGAGCACCTGTGGTGTCAGGGGTACAGCGAGCCCGACGCCGGCAGCGACCTGGCCAGCTTGCGCACGAAGGCCGAACTCGATGGCGACGAGTGGGTGATCACCGGCCAGAAGATCTGGCAGACCCGCGCCAAGGAGGCGAACTGGATCTTCGTGCTGGCACGCACGAACCCGGATGCTCCCAAGCATCGCGGCATCACCTTCCTGATGGTGCCGATGGATCAGCCCGGCGTCACGGTCGTGCCCATCCGCAAGATCGGTGGCTCACCGGATTTCAACGAAGTATTCCTCGATGGTGCCCGCACGGCGAAGGGCAACGTCATCGGAGACGTCGACAACGGGTGGGAAATCGCCAACAGCCTGCTCTCACTTGAGCGCGGCGACGAAGCCGCCACCAACCCGGTGCTGTTCCGCGCCGAATTCGATCGCATGGTGGAGATGGCGCGCGAGCGCGGCCGCCTCGACGACCCTGTCATCCGCGACGCGATCGCTGCCGCCTATTGCCGCGTCGAGATCATGCGCTACCTCGGCTATCGCATCCTTACTGGCGTGTTGTCCACCGGAGTCCTCGGTCCCGAGGCCTCGATCAGCAAGGTGCAGTGGAGCGAATACCACCGCGATGTAACCCGCCTGGCGATCGACATCATGGGCGCCGACGCGATGGTGCTCCAAGGGCGCGCGCCCATCCGCAGCTACCGCTGCGACGACCCGGGCGCGCCGAACACCAGTGCCTCGTGGGTCGGAGCGCTGTACAACGGTGTCGCCGACACGATCTACGCCGGTACCTCGCAGGTGCAGCGCAACATCCTCGGCGAGCGACTGCTCGGCCTCCCCCGCGAACCACAGGCCTGACCCCACCCGCGCCACCCACCCGCGCCACCCACCCGCCGCACTCCCGGCCCGCCCGCACTCCCGGCCCGCCGCACCCCCGTTGGGCGCGATTTGCGTCAATTCTGGCCGCACCAGCCCACACGGGCGCGAGAACGGGCGGCGGCGTCAGGGTTCTGCGCCCGTGGGCGCGGAAAGTGCCGCTGACGCTATGGTGCCCGCAACCACCAAGGGGGCGTTGTGGGGTTCTACGAGAGCAGAGTGCTGCCGCGGTTCATCGATATCGCGTTGGGCAAGCAGGTCGAGCCGACGCGAGCGCGGGTGGCTGCGGCGTTGAGCGGTGACGTCCTCGAAGTCGGGTTCGGCTCGGGTCGCAACGTCCGCCATTACCCCGGCACCGTGGCCAAGGTGTTCGCCATCGAACCGGCCGGCGGCGGGCGCAAGATCGCTGCACCGCGGGTCGCTGCCAGCCGCGTGCCAGTGGAGTACATCGGGCTCGATGGCGCAGTCGTGGCACTCGCCGACGAGTCGGTCGATCATGTGCTCATCACCTGGAGCCTGTGCACCATCCCTGATGTTCGCTCAGCGCTGTCCGAGGTGCATCGGGTGCTGCGCCCCGGCGGCAGCCTGCACTTCGTGGAGCACGGCCGCTCACCGCACACGAAGGCCGCCAAATGGCAGGATCGCGTCACCCCCGTGTGGAAGCACGTGTTCGGTGGTTGTCACCTCAACCGGCCGATCCCCGACCTGATCACCGATGCAGGATTGACGATGTCTGAGCTGCGCACCTACTCGGACAAGGGGCCCGAGACCATCGCCAGGATGTACGAGGGTGTGGCCGTGAAACGCACCAACGAAGGAGCAACCAATGCCTGAGCTACGCGATGTCGAGTTGATCACCGACGGTCTGATCTTCCCTGAAGGCCCAGTGGCGATGGCCGACGGAAGCGTGATCGTCGTCGAGTTGAACGGCGCACGAATCACGCGAGTGGCCACCGACGGCACGAAGCACACGGTCGCCGAAGTAGAGGGCGGCCCGAACGGCGCAGCCATCGGGCCCGACGGGGCGCTGTACGTCTGCAACAACGGGGGCACGACCCCGGCGACGGCGATCGGCGGCCGCATCCAGCGTGTCGACATTGCCACCGGCGACGTCACCACGCTGTACACCGAGTGCGACGGGGTGTCGGTCGGCACTCCGAACGACCTCGTGTTCGACCACACCGGCAACTTCTGGTTCACCGACCATGGGAACCGGGGCTCGATCTTCTACGCCGCACCGGACGGATCCTCCATCCGCCGGGCGGTCAAGGGCACCGCTGCAGCCAACGGAATCGGCCTGTCCCCCGACGGTTCCGTGCTGTACTGGGCCGAGACGCACACGCGCCAGGTGCACCGCCGTCGGGTCAGCGCTCCCGGCGAGTTGGTCCCATCAACCGGCTACGGCATCCACCCGGCGCTACGACGCAAGGAGATCGATCGTTGGTCGATGTTGATCGGCCTTCCTGGAGCCCACGCACTCGACTCGCTGGCGATCGACAGCAGCGGTGCGCTCTGCGTGGGCACGCTGGTGGACAGCGGCATCAGCGAGATCACACCGGACGGTGACTGGACGTTGCACACCTTGCCGCCGTCGCTCGCAGACGGCGCCGTCACCAACATCTGCTTCGGCGGCGACGACCTGCGCACCGCATTCATCACCTGCTCGGTCACCGGCCACCTTGTCCGCGCCACGTGGCACCGCCCCGGACTGCCGCTCGCGTTCAACGGCTGACGAACGCAGCAGAGCCCGCTACATCGTGAAGTCGGACAGTTCGGCGATCCAGCCGTCGTAGCTCGTGGCCTTCTTCTGCAACGCGTCCGCTCCACCGGGTGAGTTGTCGGTGATGAGGAAGCGCTCGTCGCCGATCGCATCCACCAGCAGGGCCGCCACTTCCTCGGGAGTCAGCGCGATCTTCAGCACCGGGTGATCGTCGGGGAAGTTGTTGGAGAGCAGCATCGGCGTCAGCATCGGGCCGGGGCAGAAGCACGACACCTTGATGCCCCGGTTGCGGAAGTTGATTGCCAACCACTCCGACAACGCGAGCGCAGCGGTCTTACTGACCGTGTACGCAGCCTTCTCGGTCTGCACGGACAACGCCGTCGACGATGCAGTCTGGATGAGATACCCGTCGCCACGAGCGAGCATCGCTGGCAGTACTTCCCGAACTGCGTACACATGCGACATGACGTGCAGTTCCCAGTTGAGTTTCCACATTTCGTTCGTCTGCACGTCGCCGGGCTGACGGGGGCCCGAGTAACCGGCGTTGCTGTACCAGATGTCGATCTCGCCGTAGGTGCGCCGAGCAAGGTCGGCGACCGCCTTCACGTTGTCCTCGACGGTGATGTCGACGGCCAGGCCGACGCTGCGGATCTCGCCTGCGACCTGCTCGACGGCGGTGGCGTCCTGATCGGTGACAATCACCTTCGCACCCTCGATCGCGAATCTGCGCGCCATGGCCGCCCCGATCCCACTTCCCGACCCTGTGATGACGACGACCTTGTCCCGCAGTTCCATACCCACCACCCTTTTCGCTTGCGAGGGTAGTTTCGGCAACGGTGCGACGGAGCGATGCCGCGGTCCCTCCGCTCAGTCGGCGAACGAGACGACCTGCGAAACTCTCCACCATGGGTACAGCACCGAAGGACGCCAGCGATCACACTCGAACGGCGAACGCTCCCGTCGAACTCGGCTTTGATCCGGGCGACTTCGACCGGGCGTCACGTGGTCTGCTGGCACAACTGCCAGGCGGCAAGGTGGACACTGCGTTCGGCGTCGTATGGGACCAGGGCCGTTACGACTTCATCGAGCGGGGCAGCACCAACCCCGAGACGGTGAACCCGAGCCTCTGGCGCCAGGCGCAATTGAACGGGATTCACGGTCTGTTCGAGGTGGCGCCCGGTATGTGGCAGGCCCGCGGCTACGACATCTCCAACATCACGTTCATCGCCGGTGCCACGGGTTGGATCATCGTCGACCCGCTCACGGTCGAGCCGTGCGCGAAGGCGTGCCTCGATCTGGCCAACGCCACGCTTGGCGAGCGGCCGGTAGTCGCTGTCGTCTACACGCACTCGCACACCGACCACTTCGGCGGCGTGCTCGGCGTCACCACCCAGGCCGATGTCGATGCTGGCCGCTGCCGAATCATCGCCCCCGAACATTTCCTGCACGAGACCATCGGCGAGAACGTCATCGCCGGCTACGCGATGATCCGTCGCGCCACATATCAGTTCGGCCCACTGCTCCCCGCCGGACCGCGCACGCACGTCGACTGCGGCCTCGGCAAGGCGATCCCGTTCTGGCCGCCAGGGCTCATCGCCCCGTCGGAGGAAATCACCGAAACCGGCACGGAACTCGTCGTCGACGGTGTGCGCATCATCTTCCAACTCACCCCCGAGGCCGAGGCGCCGGCAGAGATGAACTTCTTCTTCCCCGACTTTGGGTGGCTGTGCACGGCAGAGAACTGCACACACAACATGCACAACCTGGTGCCCATCCGTGGCGCGCTGGTGCGCGACGCGCTGAAGTGGAGCAAGTACATCGGCGAGTTGATCGAACTGTTCGGCGAGCGGGTGGAGTTGATGTTCGCGTCGCACCACTGGCCGCGCTGGGGCAACGACGATGTGCTGCAGTATCTGCGCCTGCAGCGCGACCTGTACCGCTGGATCCACGACCAGACGATGCGTCTCGCGAACCACGGCTACAACGCCACTGAGATCGCCGAGGTGCTGGAAATGCCGCCCGAGTTCCGGGCCGAATCGCACACGGTCGGCTACTACGGCCACCTGGTACACAACGTGAAGGCCGTCTACCAGCGCTATCTCTCCTGGTACGACGGCAATCCAGCGAACCTGTGGAAGTTGCCGCCGGTGGACGCAGGCACGCGCTACGTCGAACTGGCCGGTGGCGCCGACGCGCTGCTCGCTTCGGCCCGCACTGCGTTCGACGGCGGCGACTACCGCTGGGTCGTCGAGTTGGTGAACCATCTGGTGTTCGCCGACCCCACCAACGTCGACGCGCGCGAGCTCCAGGCCGACGCTCTCGAGCAACTCGGGTACCAGAGTGAGTCGGCGACGTTCCGCAACGCCTACTTGATGGGTGCCCAGGAGTTGCGCAACGGAACGATGCCGCGCACCCCCGCCGGCAAGCACGGCTATCTGGACGCGATGACACCGGACCAACTGTTCGACAGCCTGGCCGTTCGCCTGAACGCGGATGCGGTCGGCGGTGTCCAGATGGCGGTGAACATCACATTCACCGATCTCGGCGAGGACTGGGTGTTGGGTCTCGAGCACCGGGCATTGCACGCCGTGCGCGGTCGCCACGACCCGACGGCTGCGCTGACGTTGGCGATGCCTAAGATCGTGTTGTACCGGATCATCGAAGGCACGGTGCCCTTCGTCGAGGCAATGTCCGAGGCCGCCGCCGACGGCCGAGTGCACGCCGAAGGCGACATTCGCGCGGCTGCCGCCATCTTCGCCAACCTCGACACGTTCCTCAGCAACTTCCCCCTCGTCGAACCCTGAGCAGTGCACACTCGGTGACGGCTGGACCGGGTGACGCGTGAGGCTGGAGGAAATAGTAACCTCTTTTCCATGGCGTTCACGACCCGCATCACGAGGCTCTTCGACATTCAGCATCCGATCGTGCAGGGCGGTATGCAGGGTGTCGGCCTCGCTGAGCTTGTGGCGGCCGTGTCGAATGCCGGTGGCCTGGGGACGCTCACCGGGCTGACGCAGCCGACCCCCGAGGCACTGCGCGAGGAGATCGCCCGCTGCCGGGCGATGACCAACAACCCGTTCGCGGTCAACATGACCGTGTTCCCAACGCGCAACTCACCCGACTACCTGGCCTACGCCCGTGCGATCGTCGAGAGTGGCATCGACATTGTCGAGACCGCTGGCACTCCCGCACTGGCCCCGATCTGGGAGTACCTGAAGACCAACGGCGTGCGCATCATCCACAAGTGCACATCGGTGCGCCACGCCGTCTCGGCAGAGAAGAAGGGCGTCGACGCGATCTCGATCGACGGTTTCGAATGCGCCGGCCACCCCGGCGAGGACGACATCCCGGGCTTGATCCTGGTGCCCTGCGCTGCCGACCAGGTGACGATTCCGATCCTTGCATCGGGAGGGTTTGCCGACGGCCGCGGTCTAGTGGCGGCGCTGTCGCTGGGTGCCGACGGCATCAACATGGGTACCCGGTTTTGCGCCACCGTCGAGGCGCCCATCCACCCGAACGTGAAGCAGGCGTACGTCGACAACGATGAGCGGGCCACGAACCTCATCTTCCGTAACCTGCACAACACTGCCCGCGTCGCGAAGAGCGAGGTGTCCGACGAGGTCGTGCGCCGTCTGGCCGAGCCCGGCTCCACGTTCTCCGACGTGGTCGACCTGGTACGGGGCGACAAGGGACGCGAACTGCTGGAATCGGGCGATCTGAGCCAGGGCGTCTACTGGGCCAGCATGTCGCAGGGTCTGATCCACGACGTCCCGACCGTGAAGGAACTGATCGAGCGCATCATCCGCGACGCCGAGGCCATCGTCAACGACCGCCTGCGGTCAGCGTTGGGCGTCTGAAGCCGCCATACTGACGCCATGGCGAACAACGAAGGCACACCCACCCCGAGCGACGATGAAGCATTGGAACTCGAGACCTTCGACGCCGATCACGACGGCAAGATCGGTCTGATCGACGGCTACCGGGCAACGCTCGGTCTAGTCGATGCCGAGCTAGAGATCGCCGCCGACAAGGCCGAGCACAAGGGCGTCAAGGGCCACCTCGCCGACGCAGCGCACAAGCTGGTCGACAAACTCGACAACGACTGACCCGCAGCGCAGAACACGCGAGTGCTGAGCGCTGACCCCACAGCTCAGCGGCCGCGCCACTGGGGTGGCCGCTTGTCGAAGAAGGCCTGAATACCCTCCTGCATGTCGTCCGAGGCGAGGATCGCATCCATCGCCACCTGGGTGGCAGCCCAGCCGGCAGCGTCGCCGGCGGCCAGCTGGCCGTTGATCGCCGCGACACATGCCTGGACCGCAACGGGGCCGTTGAGGCAGATGCGTTTGGCCAGCGCCACGGCGGCGTCGAGCGCACCACCTTCGTCGGTGAGCGCGTTGACGAAGCCAGCCGCGTGGGCCCGTTCGGCACTGATCGGGTCGCCGACCAGGATGAGTTCCCGCGCGAGGTTCAACGGGAACGTGTGCGGTGCACGAAACAGACCGGCCGACGTGGGCACCAGCCCGCGGCGCACCTCGGGTAGCCCGAACCGCGCGGTGCGAGCGGCCACCACCAGGTCGCAAGCCAACGCGATCTCCAGCCCGCCTCCCAGCGCCGGACCTTCCACAGCAGCGATCAGTGGCTTGCGGCGCGAGCGACGGATGATGCCGTACTCGCCGCCGCGTGGCGTGTTGTAATCCTCGCGAGCGGCGATGTCGCTGCCCGCCGAGAACACCTTCGGCGTGCCGGTGAGGACACCGGCCCACAGGTCGGGGTCGTCGTCGAGTTCATTCAAGGCAGCATCGATCTCGAACGCCAATGCGCGGTTGATCGCGTTGCGCTTGTCCTCACGACACAGCGAGATGACGAGTACGTGCTCGTCGCGGATGGTTTCCACCAAGGGCGCAGTCATCGGCAGATCCTACGGTTCGAGGCCCGCACCGGCAGTTACCCGCCGCTGGCTCAGACGGCTTGGGTGGCCTGCACGGCGTCGAGCAGTGCTGCACGTGCACGAGCGACCCGTGAACGCACGGTGCCGATCGGGCACTGCATGACCTCGGCGGCATCCTCGTACGAGAGGCCGACCAACTGCGTGAGCTCGAATGCTTCACGCTGTTCGGGCAACAGCCCCAGCAGCAACTGTGCAACCGATTCGTGATCAGGTGCGACATCGGTGGCCGTGGTGCGTGTGATGCGCTCGACAAGCCGGCGCTGCCGCATGCGCCGACGCACATGGTCGGCACAGACATGGCGGCCGATGGACAACAACCACGACCTCACCGGGGCATCGCCGCGATATGAGTCGAGCGAACGGAACGCGCGCAGGTAGGTCTCCTGCACCAGATCTTCTTCCTCGCCGGGAGAACCGAGTACCGAGCACAGCCGCCACACCAACGGCTGAGTGCTGGTGACGAGCTCACGCACGGCGTGGTCATCACCTTCACGCGCCGCTTCCAGCAGCATCCGCAGGGGGTCTCGCTCACTCACTCCCCTAGTCTGCCAAGCAACTACCCCTGCTTGCATGCATCGGGAACCGAAACGGGCCGAGGAGCGACCTGAAACGTATGGGCTGCGAACGCTGGCAGGACGCCATTTCCGCCCGGGCCGATGGCGAGGACCCCGGGATCGACGAGCGACTCGTCGACGCGCACCTCGCGCGTTGCGCCGCCTGCAGCACGTTCGCGGCGGCGATCGAGGGCAGTCGGCGTCGGCTGGTGGTTCAGCCCGCAGTGGAGATGCCAGACCTGTCGCGGCGTATGGCCAAGACGGCGGCGCTGCTCGACCGGGCTGGTAAGTGGAGCATGGTGCGAGCGCTGCTGATCGTTGTCGCGATCGAGATCGTCGTCACTTCCGTTCCGGCACTGGTGCTCGGCGACGGTGAGGCCAACGTCCACGATGCTCGCCACCTGGGCGCTTTCAGCGTTGCCTACGCCGTGGCACTGCTCGTCGCCGCGGTTCGTCCGGCCCGGGCCCGCACGGTGCTGCCGGTCGCCGCGGTTCTTGCCGGGGCGTTACTGGTCACCGCCGTGGTCGACCTCGCCAACGGAACCGTGCCACTCGTCAACGAGGCATCACACCTGCCGGAGCTGATCAGCGTGGTGCTGATCTGGTTGCTGGCGATACCCGCCCACCGCGCGCCTGCCGCCGAGCACGGCCGCCGCAACCCGCTTCATGTGGTCCACGACAATGCCGACCAGCAAGCGATGTAGCTACACGACTTCGAAGCGGCTCACCGTGGTGAACGAACACATATAGAAGTCGCGCCCGAAACCTGGAGCACCGAACAACACGGACTGCACCGGGCTGCCGGTATCGGCGCGGGCCAGCTCATCACCGGTCTCGATGTCCATCACGACCACTTGATCCATACGCCGAACCGGGTCGTAATCGCACAGCACCAGCTCGCCCGAATTAGGGAAACGCAGCGGGTGGGCGGCGTGGTTCAGTTCCTTCTCCCACAACGGCGAGGTGCGGCCACGCGCATCGACGCGGAAACCGGCGACGATTCCGTTACCGCTGTCGTAGGCCACCACCATCCGCCGCACGGGGTCGAGCACCGGCGGGTTGGCAATGAGACCACCGGGCAGGCCGCACACTTCGGTGAGCATGACATCGGCGGTGGAAAGGTTGACGTGCACCAGGTGCAACGGCGACGGGCTGGTACCCAGACCACTGAACGAACCGTTGTAACGCTCGGTGCCAGCACCATTGTCGAGGAACCATGCTGCACCCGAATCGATGACGGCGTCCCAGCCGTACGTCTGCCCGGGCAACGTGCGATACACCGCACGGTACGACGAGTCGAGTGACAACGACTGACCGTCCCAGCGCATACGCCACAGGCTGGTGTCGCCGACCACGTAGAGATCATTGCCATCGGCGCTGAGCCGTGCGATCGAGGGCTCGGGAATGCCCTTGCGCGCCACTTCGGTGAGGAACTCGGGTTCCAGGATCACCATCTCCGACGCGCCGATCCCGTCGGGCTCGGTCTGACCCGCGCGCAGACCGCCGAAATCCTTCGTCGCCAGGTGCCCATCGGGCAGGATCACGAAACTGTTGTACGGGCGATCACGAGGCATGCGAGCCGACGCCAGCAACTCCAACTCGGCGGTGAGGCGATGCACGTGACGCCCGAAGGCGACATAGATCGAGCCGTTGGCATGACACGCGAGACCACCCGGCCACGTCGGGCCACCCGGCAGATCGGGTGACCGGCGCACGGTCTCCAGCGTGATCGGATCGATCTGCTCCACCCACGACACCGCTGCGTCGCCACCCGTGTGGCACAGCAAATAGACCTCACCCGGATCGCGCAACACGACCATGGTGGACACCAACGCCTGGCGCGACGTGACAGCAAGCTCGCCGCCAGCCGTGCCGATCAGCCCCAATCCGCCGCCGCCGATCGGCGCCTGACGTCGGGTCGGACCGCCATCCTCAGCTGGCCAGCGACTGGGCCAGTATCCGCGTGGCGCCGTCACACCGGAGCTTCCACCCCGCGCAGCGGCAACTGCATCGGGGGTTGGTGATCCCACAGATCGGCGATCAGGTCGCTGCGCAGGGCCGCAAGTGCTGGGTCGTCCCAGCGGTTGACGCGCTGCAGCGGGTCGTCGTTGAGGTCGTACAGTTCGCCCTCGGTGCCGTCGTGCGCAGTGCCCGGAAGGTACGTGGTGCACACGAAACCGTCACGGGTGATGGTGCGCAGGTGCACACCGACCCCGAACAGTTCGCTGTCCCACTCCGTCAGCACTCGCTCGAATCCGCGGGCGTCGGCATCGGTGTCGTCGATCGGCAAGGGTTTGCCTTCCATCCAATGCGGTATTTCCACGCCTGCGATCGTACAGAACGTCGGGGCCAGATCGAGGTGACCCACGGGGCGGGTGACCGTCGTGCCACTCTCCGCGCCAGCACGGGACGACGGCGCCGGACGCCAGATGAGCGGTAAGCGCATCAGACCATCTACGTGGTACGGGCCCTTGAACAGCAGACCGAAGTCGCCGCCCAACTCGCCGTGGTCGGTGGTGAACACGATGTCGAGGTCGTCGTCGCAGCCTTTCGCGCGCAGGTGCTGCAACACACGTCCGATGGCCTCGTCGATCAGTTCGCACTCCACCGCGTTCAGGGCGGTGGTCTCGCGGATCTGGTCGGCGGTTAGCGAGGCGGGCACCCACGACAGCGGGGCCTCGTAGTTGCTGACAACGCGTCCGTCGTACCACGCTCGCCAGTGCTTCGGCTTGTTGTCGAGCACCCGCTCGCGTTCGGCCTGATTCTCGATGTAGCCGGCGGGTAGCGGCACTTCGCGCCAGTCGATGCGAGCGACCTCGCTGGCCGGCGGGTCCCACGGGTGATGCGGGTCGGGGAAACTCATCCAGCAGAACCAGTCGTCATCGGCGGCGAGCGAGTCGAGCCATGAGATCGTGCGATCGGCAACCCAGTCGGTGTGGTACCACTCCTTGGGGATGTTGTTCACCCATGCCTGCGGTGCGCCGGTGTCGCCGCCGCCCATTGCGTTGACCTCCAACGACCCGTCGAGCACCGGATAGAACATTCCCACCGCCTCGGGGTGGGTGGCGAGCAACCAGCGGGCGTAGTGCAGCGGGCCGGCGGCACCGTGCGTGGCCGACTCGAAGTGCTCGAACCCACGGTGCGGTCCGAATGTGCCGTTACCGGCGAACGTGTTCTCGGCGAAGCGGGCGAATGGGTCGAGGAACGGCTCGAAGTGGGGCTTACCGATGATCGCCGTGCGGTAGCCGGCATCGTGCAGCACCTCGGCCACCGATGGGGCGTCCTCGGGCAACGGCACACCGTTCATCCACACACCGTGCGTGCTGACGTGCTGACCGGTGATCATCGTGCTGCGGCTGGGCATACACACCACGCTCTGCGGGTGCAGTCGCTCGTATCGCACACCCTGTGCGGCGAGGGCATCGACCACTGGCGTGCGCGCAATGGTGCCACCGTTACAACCCAGCGTGTCGTAACGCTGCTGATCGGTGGTGATGAACAGGATCTTGCGGCCCATCAGAGCGCTCCCTCGGTGGTGAGTTCCATCTGACGCTTCAGTTCGCGCAGAGCACCGGCGGTGCCGCCGCCGATGACCAGCGCCATGGCTCGCGGGTCGGCCTCGGTGGAATAGACGACCAACGTGGTGTCGTCGTGCAGATCGATCACGTCGATCGTGCCGCGGTGGTGCTTGAACACTGGCATGGTGAGCCGATATTGGAACCTGCGCTGCGTGTCATCGCAGGCCAAGATCTCCTCGGGCATCGGGATACCCGAGGCGGTGACGATCGTGCGCAGGGTGCCATCGACCGCGGATGACACGATGCCGGGAAACCAGTCGCACAGACGCTCGGCATCACCAGCGAGTGCCCACACATCGGCTGCCGGACGCTGGATCCGGATCTCGTGTCGAACGGTGCCGTACATCAGGCGACGGTCTCGCGGGTGCCGTCGATGAACCGAAGGATCACCTCGGCCAGCTCGGGGCCCTTGTCCTCCTGCAGGAAGTGCCCACCGCCGACGATCGTGGTGTGCGGCTGGCCCTGCGCGCCGGGAATGCGGCGCATGAACGGACTCTCGCCGCCCTTGGTGATCGGGTCGCTGTCGCTGAACGCGCACAGCCACGGGCGGGTGAACTGCTCAAGTACCAGCCAGGCGGCACGGTTCTCGGGCACCTCGGCCTGATCGGCGAGGTTCGGCACCATCGACGGGAAGATGCGGGCACCTGCGGTGTAGCTGTCGTCGGGGAACGGTGCGTCGTAGGCGGCGATGACGTCGGCAGCCAGATCAGTCGCGCTGCCACCGTTGACGATGCCGCCGATCGGGAACACGGGTGATTCGCTGGCGAACTTCTGCCATGCCAGGAACGCCTCACTGGCCTTGCCGTTGCCGTCGGGAAGGCCGGTGTTGCCGACGACGACACGCGCGAAGCGGTCGGGTTGCGCACTGACGAGGCGCAGACCGACGAGGCCACCCCAGTCCTGACCGAAGAACGTGACGTCGCGCAGATCGAGCACATCGAACACCAACTCGCTCATCCACGAGATGTGGCGGGCGTAGGTGTAGTCGCCCTGGGCTGCCGGCTTGTCGCTGCGACCGAAGCCCACCAGGTCGGGGGCAATCACACGATGACCGGCGGCCGTCAGGATCGGGATCATGTGCCGGTACAGGTAACTCCACGACGGCTCACCGTGCATCAGCAGGATCGGGGCGGCGTCGGCCGGGCCCTCGTCGAGGTAATGCACGCGCAAGGTGCCAGCGCTGGGGTCGCCAGGGATCGCGGTGATGTCGGCGTAGTTCGGGGCGAACGGGAAATCGGGCAAACCGGCGAAGCGGTCATCGGGGGTGCGCAGGATCTGCATGGATGGCTCCTGTGAGTCGTGAGGGTCGGGAACTAGAACTCGTGAACGGTGAGGTCGTCGCCGAGGATGATCGGGCCGGTGAAGTGGGCGGCGGCCAGAGCGCGCCATTCATCTTCCTGCCCGGGCTGCATGCCAGGGATGTAATGGGTCATCACCAGTGCACCCACACCGCAGCGGGTGGCGGTCTCGCCGGCCTGCTCGACGGTGGAGTGGTAGTCGAGGATGTCCTGGAACCGTGCGTTGGGCACCAGTTTGACGATGTCGGCACGCATCACCGACTGCACGTAGGCGTCGGCGCCGTTGCACAGTTCGTCGAGTGCCGCGCACGGCACTCCGTCGCCGCCGAGCACCACTGACTTGCCTTCCACTTCAATGCGGTAGGCAACCGTCGGCTCCACCGGACGATGGTCGGTGGCGCCGACGCGCACCGTGGCCGCCCCGAGTGTGAACACTTCGCCGGGCAGCACCTCCACCGCCACCACCGACGGACCCTGCACGAGGTCGTCGTGATGGTCCATGCGATACCGGATATCGGGTGCCAGCGAAGCCAGTGTGCCGGCGACGACCTCCGCCGTACCGGGGGGGCCGTACACCGTGAGCGTCAGCGGCCCCGGACTCATCACCCAGTACGTGGTGATGACGTCGCCGAGGTCGGTGATGTGGTCGCTGTGCAGGTGGGTGAGCAACAGTGCGTTCAGCATCGGTGGCACGACACCGGCGGCCACGAGCCGCATCAACACACCGCGCCCGCAGTCGATCAGGGCGGTGAGACCCTCGGCCGTCACCAACGTTGCCGCGCCGGCGCGACGCGGGTCAGGGAGCGGTGTGCCGGTACCGAGCAGGGTGATACGCATGGGTCAGTTCTCCAGAATGCGGGTGATCGAATCGATGAGCGCAGCCGCGATGCGCTCAGTGGACAGGCCCTGGTCGTCGCGCATCAGCTGCACCGATTCGAACGAGGCGAGAATGTCGACGGAGACCAGTGCACCGTCTGCGCGAACGGGGTTCATCGCGTTGAGTTCGGGAGCGAACATCTGCTGCACCTGGGAACGCCACATGGCGCGGGCCTGACGCAACTGCTCCGCGACCATCGGCCGGAACGGTGCCCGGATTCGGGCGACGATGCCGACGGAGCCGATCTCGTCGTACGTGCGAAGACGTGAGTGCACCAGACGAGATGCCCGATCGGACAGCGGCCGGTCGGAAGACAGGTCGAGTACCGCCAGTTGGCGCACACGTTCGTACTGGCGGGCGATAGCCACGCGATTGAGGTCCTCGAGGTCGTCGAAGTAGCGGAACAACGAACGCGGTGACAGGCCTGCCCGCTCGGCAATCTGGTCGCTCGTCGGTTCGAAGTTTCCTTCGGAGAACAGCGCCAGGATCGCGTCGACCACCGCCACACGGTTCCGATCACGTCGAGCGTGGCGACCGTCCGTCGTGCGGTCGGGCACATCCGTGGCGGTCACTGGGACTCCTGCACGCGCTGAGTGCCGAACGGGATCACTTCGCCACGGTTGATGGATACCCAATCGCGGGCCTGCAAGTAGGGCTCGAACGAACGCACGATGGCGTGCTGATCGGCGTCGGTCTTGGGGCGCTGCAGTTCATAGAGGTGCGGGAACTCGAGCCAGGCGGTGACGCCGTGCCACAGACGAGCGGCCGCATCACCGGTGGGCGGGTCGATCAGCACCGGGCCGAACAGCGTCTGCCCGTCGGGGAAGATGAGCGTCGGCACACCGAACCCGCCGGAGTCGAGCACCCGCTGATGCTCGGAGCGAATCTCGTCGTGTGTGGTGGGGTCGGCGATGGCTTCGTCCACGAGCGCTGGGTCGAGACCGATGTCGACCAGCAACTGACGTGCGACATCCGGGTCGTGCGGCTTGCGCCCCTCGGCGTGCAACGCCTGACCTGCCCGCGCGTACCAGTTGTCGAGCAGGCTCATGTCGGTGCGTCGCAGCAGGGCACCAATGCGCATCATCGACCAGCCGTAGCTCCAATCGCGCTCCCATGGGTGCTTCTTGCCCTCGGCGCGGTTCACCTCTTCAAGGCTGAAGAACCGCCAGTTCACCGTCAACCCCAGCGCATCGCGAGCAGCGCGCATCCAGAGCGACGTCTGGTAGGCGAACGGACACATCACATCGAAGTGGAAATCGACCGTCGTGGGCGCTGGTGTGGTCGCTGACATGGGCGCACCGTAACAGTTGACAGTCCTTCTGACAAGACCTACGGTTGGCGCATGTTGAGCGAACCGGGATTCCAAGGCCGCATCGGACGCACGCACACCGAATCGCAGCCGTGGTGGCCCAACCCACCCGCCGGTCTGGGTGGCACGAACGTGGTGATGATCGTGCTCGACGACACCGGGTTCGCGCACTTCAACTGTTACGGGAGCACGCTGTCCACACCGAACATCGATCAGCTTGCGGCGGGTGGCCTGCGCTACACGAGCTTCCACACGACCGCCCTGTGCTCACCCACACGGGCGTGCCTGATGTCGGGCCGCAACCACCACGCCGTGGGTATGCGCGGGATCTCCAACTGGAACAGCGGGTACCCGCACATGCGCGGCGGGATCACGCCGCGTGCGGCAACCATCGCCGAGTTGCTGCGCACACACGGCTACGCCACATACGCCGCAGGCAAGTGGCACCTTGCACCGATGGAGGAGACTTCGGCTGCCGGGCCGCACCACAACTGGCCGTTGCAGAAGGGGTTCGACAAGTACTACGGATTCCTGCAGGGTGAGAGCGATCAGTTCAGCCCGGAACTCACCCGCGACAATCACCACCTCGAACCGCCGGCGACGATGCCCGACGGACGGCCGTATCACTTCAGTGAAGACATCGTCGATCAGTCCATCGGCTGGGTCCGCGATCTGGAGTCGGTGCGCCCCGACCGGCCGTTCTTCCTGTATCTCGCGTTCGGTGCGATGCACGCACCGCATCAGGCACCTGCCGATTATCTAGAACGCTGGCGCGGCAAGTTCGACGAGGGGTACGACGTGCTCCGCGAGCGCTGGTACCAGCGCCAGGTGGAGATGGGCATCGTGCCGCCCGACACCACGCAGGCACCACGGAACCCGGGTGTGCCCGCATGGGACGACCTCACACCCAACCAGAAGGCGTTCTCCTGCCGGCTGCAAGAAGCATTCGCGGCGATGCTCGAGCACACCGACGAACAGATTGGTCGCCTGACCGCATTTCTCGAACAGCAGGGCCTTCTTGACGACACGATGGTCATGGTGTGCTCCGACAACGGTGCCAGCCGCGAGGGTGGCCCGTTCGGAGTGATGAACGAGTTCAGCTTCTTCAACGGCAACTGGGAGAACATCGACAACATCGTCGAGCACCGCCTCGACGACATCGGCACCGCCCACTCGCACAGCAACTACCCGTGGGGCTGGGCACAGGCCGGCAACAGCCCGCTGCGTTGGTACAAGCAGAACACGTACGGTGGCGGCGTGCGCGACCCATTGGTGGTGCATTGGCCCAAGGGCATCGAGGCTCGCGGCGAGGTGCGCCACCAGTTCTGCCACGCGGTCGACATTGCCGCCACCGTGCTCGACATCGCCGGCACCTCGGCGCCCACCCACGCCAACGGTTTCGAGCAGATTCCGATGCACGGCACGTCCATCGCCCCCACGTTCGCCGACGCCGCCGCGCCACCGCAACGGCGAGTGCAGTACTTCGAGCAGATGGGACACCGCGGCATCTGGGCACTCGACACCGAGGGCAAGGCCTGGAAAGCCACCACCTACCACGTGCCCGGACACGCCTATGACGATGACGAATGGGAACTGTTCGACCTCGACGCCGACTTCAGCGAGTGCCACAACCTCGCGGGCGACCGGCCGGAGAAGCTGCGCGAGATGATCGACCTGTGGTGGTCGCAGGCCGGCGAGATGGGTGTGCTGCCGCTCGATGATCGCACGATCGAACTGTTCTCCGGCGAACCCCGCCCCGGCACACCGCATGCGCGGCTGTCCTATGAGTACCTGGCACCGATCTCGCACATCCCCTCCGATGTGTGCCCGCCGCTCGGCGGCCGCAACTGGACACTGACGATCGATACGACGGTGCCAGTGCCAGGTGGACCCCGATTGGAGGGTGTGCTGTATGCCCGCGGCAACCACAGCGTCGGCCACTCGTTCTTCATCAAGGACGATGTGCTGCACTTCGACTACAACGCGCTCGGCGACCACTACCGCGCATCGGCCCCGCTGACGCTCGCGCCGGGCGACCACACATTCGTCGCTCGCTTCGAACGCGGTGATGCCGCTCCCGGCACCGAGGGCACGTTGTACATCGCCGTCGACGGTGCCGACCTGGCCTCCACTGGCATCGTGCGCATCGTGCGCATGCTCGGGTCCACCGGCCTCGACATCGGGCGCGATGGTGTCGCCCCCTCGGTCGGTGATTACACGGCGCCGTTTGCATTCACCGGCACGGTGCACCTCGCCAGATTCGACATCCACACGCGGGCCTCGAAGGCCGACATCGCAGCCACCGCTGCGGCCGAGATGGCACGAGAATAGAAAGAGCACTCACCATGGCCGACGCAACCAATGTCCTCGTGCTGGATTCGCTACAGCGCCGCATGAAAGCGATGCACTCGCTCTATCACCAGGCGGTGTCCACCATGGACATCGAACACGTCAACCACTTTGAACGCGAGGGTGTGCTGCCGATTGCGTTCTGCCTGTTCCACATCACGAACATGATCGATGCATCGTTCATGTTGATGACCGGCACGCTGCCGATCTGGAATGCCGAGTGGCAGGCCCGCGTCGGCATGACCATCGACGACCATGGCAAACACCGCACGGTCGACGAGATGATCCACCAACGCATCGGCGATTACGAGGCGTTCCAGGAGTACATGCGCGCCGTGTTCACCCGCACCGAGGAGTGGCTGGCACAACTCGATGCCGCCGAACTCGACCGGGTGGTCATCACTCGCCCGTTCCCGCCGCAGATCGCCAGCACGTACAGCGCCCGCGTCGCCGGGCCGCAGGGCATCACCCTGCTCGATGCCACCGAGTGCTGGATCTACCAGCACGGCCTGCGCCACATGGGCGAAATCGAACTGGCCCGCGGCCTCGTTGGCCTGAACGGCATGACCTCCTAGTCGGGCTTCGGCTTCTGGGAAGGATCCGTCCCACCCGCCGTTCTGGGAAGGATGAGTCCCGCAAACCGGGAACGGGGCTTCCCAGCAGCCGCCCGAATCAGCCCTTGGCGACGAGTTTGCGGGCGTAGGCCAGTGCGTGGTGCAGCGAGTCGGTGAACGCCCGACCGGTCCAGGCGATGTCGTACGCCGTGCCGTGGTCGACAGACGTGCGCACGATCGGCAGACCGAGTGTGACGTTCACGCCAGTGTCGAACGCGATCAGCTTCATCGGCCCGTGACCCTGGTCGTGGTACATGCACACGATGGCGTCGAACCGACCGCGATGTAACGCTTGGTAGAACACGGTGTCGGCCGGATGCGGGCCGGTGCAGTCGATGCCCTCGGCGACGGCAGCCTCGATCGCGGGCACGATGTGCTCGGCCTCCTCGGTGCCGAACATGCCGTTCTCGCCAGCGTGCGGGTTCAGCCCACACACGGCGATACGCGGTCGGGGGATGAATCGGCGCAGCGTGTCGACCGTGAGGTGCACCACATCGAGGACCCGATCAGCGCGTACCCTGTTGATCGCCTCGGCGAGCGAGACGTGGGTGCTGACGTGAGTGACGGCGAGTGGCCCGTTGGTGAGCATCATCGTCACCTTCTCGACACCGCAGATCTGGGCGACGAACTCGGTGTGCCCGACGAACGTCGGGTCGCTGAGCTGCGTTGCCTCCTTGTTCATCGGCATGGTGACCAACCCGGCCACTTTGCCCGCCAGTGCATCAAGTGTCGCTCGCTCCACGTACGCACGCGCAGCAGCGCCGGTTGCTTCGTCGATCCGCCCCGGCCGATGATCGGTCGATGCCAGTAGGCCGAGGTCGACGATTGGGAGCTGATCCCAGTCGACCGTCAGGCCGAGCATGCGCGCGCCGTGGCGCAGGATGGCTGCGTCGCCGTAGACGATCACGTCGTCGCCGAGGCCACCTTCACAGAACGTGCGCAGCAGGATCTCCGGGCCGACGCCCGAGGCGTCACCCATCGTGATGGCCAGAGGTGCAGTCATGTCAGACAGTCTGCGCGCCGAACAGGTCGATGAGCGCATTCAGCCCGCCGAAACCGCCGGCCTTGGTGATCACCAACGGGCCGACGCCATGCTCGTCCAGGCCCCATGGCATCCCTGGCCCGATCATCCCGCCCACCCTTCGGGGTGCGTCACCCAGTACCGCCGCGGCTGTGTCGCCGCCGATGATCACGAGTGCCGACGGCTGCAGTTCGCCAATGCGGACGCGGGCACGCTCAGCCAGTTCGCGAGCGGGCCATGGGTTGAGATCGGCATCGTCCGTCAGTACCGGGACGGCGAGCACCTCCACATCCGGACGGCTCATCCGCAGTCGTTCGATCTGACGGCGCGAGGTGCTGTTCGCGCTGCCACAGACCACCAGCACCCGCTCACCGACCTCAGGACGCGATGCCGACGGCATCAGCGGTCGCCCGACGTGCGCGGCGAACGCCGCCGCCAACGGCCCGGCTGGTCCGACCACCAACAATTCTGCAGGGTCGACATCGGCAAGGGTCGCGGCCATCGCGTACATCGTCTCGGTGTCGGGTACATCGCACACTGCGAGGCCGCCACCGGTACGCACCCATGCAGCCAGGCCGGCAGCGTGCGGCACAAAGGTGGCCTCGGGCATGTGCTGACGCATATCGCCCACCTGCTCGTCGAACAAGCGCACCACACCGCGCACGCAGGTGCGACCCAGATCGGGCCAGCCGGGTAGCACCACCACGCGACGACCGCCCACCTGTCGGCGCGCCCGTGCCTCCACAGCCCAGTTGCCGCGCAGCGTGGAGTCCATCTTGTGGCCGGCCCAGCCGTCGCGCGATTCAATACCCGCGGCGATCGTTCGGGCGTCGGCGGCCCCGAGCCCACGTGTGGCCAAGTCGACCACACCACTCTCCGCAGCCGGCGCGCCGACCGTCACCAACACCGGGCCTTCACCGAGTGCCTGCGCGATCAAGGCCGCGACCTCGAACGCTCCCGTGCGGTCGTCCGCCGCCACCGACCACCGAGACGCACTCATCCGAACTCAAACGATGTCACGCCGAAGATGCGATCGGTGGGCAGTCCCGGATCTGAGCCGAGATACATGCGGGCACAGCCGAAGGATTCCGTGAACCCTCGCCGTTGCGCCATCGCCACACCGGCGTGGTTCACCTCGGGCACATCGATCTGTACAAACTCTCCGGCGATCTTCGCGCACAACGAGTCCAGCAGTCGTTCGGCCACCTGCTCGGTGTCGGCGAACAGCGGCCCGATCTTGTAGCCGCGCACACACGGTCGGGCGACGCCGTAACCGACCAGCGCGCCATCGGCGCCGGTCAGCGCCACCGTATGGACACCCTGCTGCTCGACCCACCGTTGCAGAAACGCCGACCGGGGCGCCGCCACGTGCCGACGGTCGAAGCTGTCCAGTTGCGCGAACGGCACCTCGCTCAACGGCACCACGTCCGGATCGGCCACACCATGAGCGACGCCCTCGTACCGCAGGTCGCGGTACGCAAGCGTGAACCCGCCACGTTCGTAGAACGGCACCATCGCGAACACGCCGTCCATCCCGATCGAGGCGCCAGGTTGCAGCCGTTTCAGCAGCAGGTCGCGGCGACGGTGCCACAACTGCGTGCCGAGGCCTTCACCGCGGAAGTCGGTGTGGACGATGAACAACCCCATGAATCCGTGCAGCCCCGCGTAGGAGATGATCGTGCCGCCGCCGATGAGTCGGTCGCCCTGACGAAGCGCGATGAAGGCATCCGGGTCGACGGCCCAGGCGATCTCGATGTCGTGGTGCCCCGGGTTCCACCCCTCGGCAGCAGCCCACTGTCCCAGCACGGCGATCTGGTCGCGCCGCATCGGCTCGATGACGAGGTCCGCGGCTGCTCCCCCATCCGGTCCGGCGAGGTTGGTACTCATGTGCCTCAGCCCACCTTGGTGGAGAGCGGCGCACCCTTCGTCAACAGCGTGGCGAGCAGGATCTGGACGGGCTGGGTGCCCTTGTTCTCTGCCCAGTGCACCATGTCGCTGGTCTCCACCACACCGTCGCCGACCTTGAGTTCAACGACTGACGGGGCCGACACCTGCTCGCTCGTACCATCGGCGTGATTCACCGTGACGGTGTTCTTGACGACGTGGTACGTGAGGACGCCAGCCTGGATCGTGGCGATCTGTGTGCCCTCGTGGAAGTGGGTCGGCAATGCCACGCCGCCAGGAATCGCGATCTGCTGGAGGTACAACGTCTGGCCCGGCGCATTCGACGGGTCGGTCTGGCCGAAGAGGACGCGGGTGACCTCAGCGCTTGCCGGCGCGGAATCAGTGGAGGCAACGGGCGCATCGCCGCATGCGGACAGGAACAGGCCACCCAGGGTGAGGCCAATGGCGAGGGTGATGGGGCGGCGGATGCCGCGGAAGAGGTGTGTCGTCAACATCCGGACAGTCTGGCTCAGTTGACCCTGCGTGTGTGGCCTTCCCAGAAGGGAGCGCGCAGATCTTTCTTCAGCACCTTCATCGCGCCCGAGAGCGGCAGCGGTTCGGTGCGGAACGAGACACTCTTGGGCAACTTGTACCCGGCGATCGCGTCGCGCGAGTGCGCGATGAGTTCTTCGGCCGTGGCGGTGGCACCGTCGCGGAGCACGACGATGGCGTGCACTGCCTCGCCCCACTGCTCGCTGGGGATGCCGATGACGGCCACTTGCAGCACGGCCGGATGACTGGCGATCGCGTTCTCGACCTCGGTCGAGTAGACGTTCTCGCCACCGGTGACGATCATGTCCTTCACGCGATCGACGAGGAACAGGTAGCCATCGCTGTCGAGGTACCCGGCGTCGCCGGTGTGGTACCAGCCGTCACGGAACGCCTCGGCCGTGGCCTCAGGCTTCTTCCAGTACTCGATCATGAAGTTGCCCGAGCGGGCGCACACCTCACCGGCCTGACCCGTCGGCAAGAAGTTGCCCTCCTCATCCTGGATCGACAGCACCACACCTGGCATCGGCATACCGGCCGCGCGCAGGTACTTCGTACCCGCACGATGCTCATCGGGGCCCAGCAGACACAGCACACTGGAGCTCTCGGTCATTCCGTAGCCCTGCCACACGTTCGTGTCGGGGTAGATCGGCAGCAGTTTCTCCAGCAGTGCCTGCGGCATCGGCGACGCTCCGTACACGAGGTCGTCGAAGCGCAGACCGTCAGGTGTGAACTCGGGATGCGCGAGCACCATGCCGATCATCGTCGGCACCATCACCGTGAGCGTGGGGCGGTACTGCCGCACGGCCGTCATCACGGCCTTCGGCTCGAACATCGGGACGATCACGCTGTGCGCGCCTTTCGCCGGACCACCGAGCACGCTGAACATCGACGCCGCGTGGAACATCGGGGTCTGCATCATGTTCACCGAGTCGCGGCCGAACTGCAGGGTCATCATCACGTGGTAGGCGTTGAGGATCTCAGCGCGCTGATCGAGCAGCACACCCTTGGGCAGGCCGGTGGTACCGCCGGTGTACATCAACACCACCGGGTCGGTCTCCTCGCCCTCATCGGGGATGACGCACGTCTGACCGCCGATCAACTCGTCGTAGGTGATCGTGTGCGGCACGTCGCCGGGGCCGACAAGCACGACGTGTTCGAGGCCGGCCTCCTCCTTCACCGCGTCGATCAGTGGCGCGAAGATGCCGTCCACGAAGCACACCTTCGTACCCGAGTCACGCAGCACATAGGCCAGCTCCTTGGGGGCGAAGCGCAGGTTGAGCGGGTTGATCACGCCGCCGCCGAGGAACGCTGCGTGGTACATCTGCAGGTATTCGGGCGAGTTCAGCGTCATCACCGCGAAGCGATCGCCGCGGCCGACCCCGAGGCCACGCAGACCGGAGATCAGGCGACCGACCTTGTCGAGGTGCTGGGCGTACGTGTCGGTGGCACCCGTGGAGGTATTCGTCGCGCACGGCCGATCGGCGTTGCGCTCGACGGCCGGCAGCAACAGGCGGTGATAGATGAGTTCCTTCATGCCGCCACCTTAGAACCCACCGCGGCGGCCCTGATGCTCGCCCCCTCCACTCCGTTTGAAGGCGTAACCGCACCGGGTGCGGTTACGCCTTCAAACGGAGTGGGGAGTGGGGCTCCGGGCTCAGGTGGTGAGCGCGTGTTTGCAGGCGTGCAGCGTCTCGACGAAGGGCACCCGCTCGGCGATGGACAACACCGAGTAGGCCGGGCGGACGAGGCGGTCGGTGAGTGCCTCCGCCTCGGCCATCTTTGCGTGCACGGCATCGTCGATCACCGGAGCGTCCTCGGGCTTCCACCCGAACATCGCTGTGTCGTTCGGACGCTTCACATGGTGAGCGGTCTTGGAGTCGAGCCCGACCGCTCGCAACGCGAGCAGGTGTGCGCTGCCGCGGTACTCGCGCAGGATCGCCAGCAGTTGCATCGCGCGGCCGGGTACATCGGCCGCAGCGGGTTCGGCAGCGATCCCGGCGAAGAGTGGCAACGAGTCGCCATCGCACGCCGCCAGCACCTTCTCTGCCGCAACGACAAAGGCGGCGAGATCCGGCACACCGGCCAGGTGGGTACGTCCGTGTTCCGCACAACACTCCATGTAGGCCTGCCCTGCAGCACGCGGAGCGATGATCGCGCGCCCACTCGTCCAAGCACGCTCCAGCAGGCGCTGCTTGAAATAGCCGAACGCGGCCAGCACGACGGGTGGCTCGACGTCGCCGAGCACACCACCGCGACCCATGATGTAGAAGCCAAGCGCATCGAGGCCCAACTCGGAGCCGCGCGCCATCGTTGCCGGAACAAAGTAGAACGCCGCGCCGATCTCGCCGATGATCGGGCACGCAGTGTCGATGAGTTGCTGGTCGTCCATGGAGGAAACGTAGCCAATTCACCCCCTCCCAAGTCCCGTTCAGGTCGCACCAGATCCACGGGGCTTCGTGGCCCCTGTGTGACACGAAGGCGGTGGTGGGGGGTGCAGAGCGAGTTCAATGGCTGCATGAGCCCTGCGCCGCTGCCATCACGCGCTCGTGTCGTCGTGATCGGCGGCGGCATCATCGGCACCTCCATCGCCTACCACCTCGGCCATCTCGGCTGGACCGACACCGTGCTGGTCGAGCGCGACCAGTTGACCTCGGGCACCACGTGGCACGCCGCCGGACTGATGGTGACATTCGGATCGACCAGCGAGACCAGCACCGAGCTGCGCAAGTACACCCGCGACCTGTACACCAACCTGGAGGCCGAGACCGGCCTGGCGACCGGGTTCAAGCCGGTCGGTTTCGTCGAACTGGCAGCCGACGAAGGCCGCCTCGAAGAGTTCCGTCGGGTCTCCACCTTCAACCGTCACTGCGGTGTCGACGTGCAGGAGCTGTCACCGAAAGAAGTCGCCGACCTGTTCCCGTTGGCACGCACCGACGACCTGCTGGCCGGGTTCTACGTGCCGGGCGACGGCCGGGTGAACCCAGTGGACGCCACCATGTCGTTGGCCAAGGGCGCCCGCCAGACGGGCGTCACCATCGCGCAAGGCGTCAGCGTGCTCGACGTGATCGTGAAGGACGGGCGCGTGTGCGGTGTCGTCACCGACCACGGCACCATCGAGTGCGAACATGTCGTCAACGCGGCGGGTATGTGGGCGCGCCAACTCGGCGAGAAGTCCGGGGTCTCGATCCCGCTGCAGGCGGCCGAGCACTACTACCTGATCACCGAACAGATGGAAGGCCTCGATCCGTCATCGCCCGTGATCGAAGACCCGGGCAACTTCGGCTACTACCGCGAGGAAGTAGGCGGTCTGATGATCGGCCTGTTCGAGACCCAGTGCGCCCCGTGGAACGTGAAGGCCATCCCGCACGACTCGTCGTTCACCTCGATCCAGCCCGACTGGGATCGCATGGGTCCGTACGTCGAGGCGGCCATGAGCCGTGTGCCGAAGTCGCTGGACACTGGTATCCGCACGTTCTTCTGTGGGCCGGAGAGCTTCACCCCCGACCTGCGGCCGATCATCGGGCCGGCACCCGAGGTTCAGAACTACTGGGTCGCCGCCGGGCTGAACTCGATCGGCATCCTCACCGGCGGTGGGCTCGGGCGTCTGGTGGCGCACTGGATCGTCGACGGCGATCCCGGTGCCGACGTCACCGGCATGCACCCCGACCGACTGCAGCGCTACCAGGCCAACCCCGAGTACCGGCGCACTCGTACGGTCGAGTCGCTGGGCATGGTGTACCAGTGCCATTACCCGAACAAGGCGTTGCACACGGCGCGCAACGCGAAGCTCTCGCCGCTCCACTCAAGGTTGGTCGAGCATGGCGCGTACTTCCGCGACGTCAGTGGCTGGGAGAGCGCCGACTGGTTCGCCGGCCCCGGCGCGACCCCCGAGCCCGGGCCCCTCACCTGGACGCGACCGACATGGTGGGCGAACTGGGAAGCCGAACATCGCGCCTGTCGCGAGGGCGTGATCGTGATGGACATGAGCTTCATGTCCAAGTTCCGCGTGCAGGGCCGCGACGCCGGACGGGTGCTCGACCACGTGTCGGCCAACGCAGTGAACGGCGACTCCGGTCAGATCGTTTACACCCAATGGCTGAACGAGCGCGGGTTGCTGGAGGCCGACCTCACCGTCACGAGGTTGGCCGACGAGGAGTTCTTCGTGGTCGCCACTGACACAGCGCATCGTCATGTCGAGACGCACCTGCGACGACACATCGGCGGCGCACACGCCTTCGTCACCGACGTCACCGGCGCCTACGCGCAGATCAATGTGCAGGGGCCGCGTTCGCGCGAACTGCTCGCGTCGCTCACCACCGCCGACCTGTCGAACGAAGCGTTCCCGTTCCGCACCGCCCGCGAGATCGACCTTGGTTTCGCCCGCGTGCTGTGCATCCGCATCACCTACCTGGGCGAGCTGGGCTACGAGCTGTACGTGCCCACCGAGCAGGCGGTGCACGTGTACGACCTGCTGCTCGTCGCGGGTGAACCGTTCGGCGTGCGCCTGGCTGGCCTCAAGGCGCTGGCCAGCCTGCGCATGGAGAAGGGCTACCGCGACTACGGCCACGACATCGACAACACCGACGATCCGTTGTCCGCCGGCTTCGGTTTCGCGCTCGCGCTCGACAAGCCGGGCGGCTTCGTCGGCCGCGATGCAGTGCTGGCGCGCAAGGCCGCCGGTCCGCTGACGCAGCGCTTGGTGCAGGTGTTCGTGCACGACCCCGAACCGCTGATGTTCCACGCCGAGGTCGTGCGCCGCGATGGCACCGCCGTCGGCTACGTACGTGCCGCCTCGTACGGCCACACTCTCGGCGGCGCTGTGGGCCTGGCGATGGTGAACGACTGGCACAGCGATGGTGAATGGACCGTGGAGATCGCCGGTCGCCAGTACCGCGCAAGCATCTCGCTCAAACCGCTCTACGACCCGGACAACGCGCGCATCAAGGGCTGACGCACGTTGACAGCAAGTAGTTTCGTGGCAATGCCGCTTCGGGTGCTGATCGTCTGCACAGCAAACGTGTGCCGTTCACCGATGGCTGCTGCGCTGCTGTCGCAGCATGGCACCAACATCGGCGTTGAGTTACAGGTGCGCTCGGCGGGAACACATGCCGACACGATGGCGGTCGATCCGCTCGCAGTTTCGACAATGAGTTCCCTCGGCCTCGATATTTCTCGTCATATTCCACGCGCTCTGAGTCGTCAGATCATCGATGATGATGGCGCTGATCTGGTGCTGACGATGTGCCGCGAGCACCTCCGCGTCGTGGCCACCACGGCGCCCGGTTCGTTTCGGCGCACGTTCACCGTCAAGGAGTTTGCTCGGCGCCTTGTGAGTGCAGATGTGGTGCAGGGCGACATCCTCGCCGTGAAGCTTGCCCTCGTCGGGGAAGGACGCAACGCCCGCGACCTGCTGGGCGACAGCCCCGCCGACGACGTCGCCGACCCCTACGGCCTGTCGCTCGAGCAACACCACACGTGCGCGACCGAACTGGACGCGCTGATGCGCACCATCGCCACCAACCTCGGCTGATGCTTGCGCATCGAGGGCTGAACGTTCAGCGCTTGCGCACGACCTGGCTGCCGATGCTGTAGCCGGCGCCGAAGCTGCAGATGACACCGAGGTCGCCGCTGACGAGATCGCCGCGATGCAGGTGGAAGGCGATGACCGAACCGGCCGACGAAGTGTTCGCGTAGCGATCCAGAATCACCGGCGCCTCGTCCTCGTTGGGCACCCTGCCGAGCACACCCTTGGCGATGAGTTGGTTCATCTTCAGGTTCGCCTGGTGCAACCAGAAGCGGCGGACCCCGGCGGGTTCCAGTGTCAGCGCATCCAGTTGTTCGCGGATGTGGCCCACCACCATTGGGCAGACCTCCTTGAACACCTGCTGCCCGCGTTGGCGGAACACCAACTCCATCGAGTCGCGCTCACCGTCCTCGCTGGGGTTGAGGAACCCGAAATCGTTGCGGATGGCATTGGAGAACTTCGTCTGCAGGCGACCGCGCAGCACTTCCCACTGTTCGCTCGCGATTGCGTCGGCAGTGCGCTCGAGCACGATCGCCGTGCATGCGTCGCCGAAGATGAAGTGGTGGTCGCGCATCGCGAAGTTGTTGTGACCCGAGGTGATTTCGGGGTTGACCACCACGACCAGATTCGCCGAGCCGTTGCACAACGCATCGACACCGGACTGAATGCTGAACGTGGCCGAGGAACACGCCACGTTCATGTCGTACGCCCAGCCGCCTGCGCCGAGCGCGGCCTGGATCTCGATCGCCACCGCCGGGTAGGCGCGCTGCAAGTTCGAGCAGCCGACGATCACACAATCCACCTCATCGGGCCGACGACCGGCCTGCGCGAGCGCCTCGTAGATTGCGGGCAACGCCATCTCGGCCTGCAACCCCAACTCGTCCTCACCACGCAGCGGCAGGTGCGGCCGCAGTCGATGCGGGTCGAGCACACCGTCCTTGTTCATCACGAACCGGCTCTTGATACCGGACGCCTTCTCGATGAACTCGGCATCGGGAACCTGCCGGGCCTCACGTGCCCCGACCGCGATCTCGGACGCATGCGCTGCGTTCCACTCGTTCACCGACACCGTCAGCGACGCCACCAACTCCGCATTGCTGATGGAGTAGGGAGGGGTGAACAACCCGGTCCCGGTGATGACGACGTCTGCAGATGGCACGGTTGCTGACGCTACTGGTGTACTGCCCGGACCGACGGGTGGCTCAGCCCGGCAACACCACGAGGTCGGTGCGGGCGAAGTCGTCGCCCGTACACAGCAGCGGCACATCGAAGTGCTGCGCGAGCGCGTACGAGAAGCAGTCGCCGAAGTTGAGTGCAGCCGGGTGACGACCCTTGCCGAAGCGCTCGAATGCGGTACGCGCCAAACGGATGAGTGGCTGATCAACCGGCATGCACACGATCCCGCTGGCGATGACGACATCGTCGAGCGCGTCGATGGCATCGGTGCCAACACGGCCGAGCGCGACCATCGACGCCTCCAACAGGTTGGACGCGGTCATCACTGCCCCACCTGCGCTGGCGAGTGCGCCTTCGATTGCCGACCTACCGGGCTCGTCGAGCAGGATCGCGAGCAACGCCGACGAGTCCACCGCAAGGTCGACCGGCGCCGGGCGAGCGAGCGAACTCATATCGGCAGCCCGTTCTCGTCCCACTGCAGCACATCGTCCACTCCGACGTCGTTCAGCACGGGTAGCGCCCTGAACCGCTCTGCCGCTCGCTGGATCCGACCGAGCTTGCTCTCGCGCCCCATCCGCTCTCGCTCGAGCCGCTCACTCAGGCTGTTGATGACGGCGGCGGTGAGGCTTTCGCCGGTGATACCGACAAGTTCGCGCAGCAGTTCATCCGCCTCGTCGTTCTTGATGCTGAAGGCCATGTCTAGAACATTACCAATCTTCTAGACACGCTGCGATCACCCTTCGGCGCACGGCCGTCGTGCGTTCGCAGGCGAGCGTCACAGACGTTGTACTGCTGGTGGCCCTATCGTTGAGTGATTCACGAAACGAGAGACACCGTGTCCGACGAGACCACCGAACACCAGAGCGACGACGTCACGTCTGACGTCACCCCGCAGGAACCTGCAGTGCAGGAACCCACCCCGCAGGAACCCGCACCCCAGGAGTCGGCCGAGCAAGCGCCTGCCGAGCACGAGCCCGCAGCACAGCACGCCGCACCGCAGGAGAACGGCTTCGCTGCCCTCGGCCTGCGCCCGGAACTGCTGAAGGCACTCGATGCACTGGGCTACGAAGAGCCCACCCCGATTCAGCGCGAGACCATCCCCTACCTGATGGCCGGCAAAGACCTCCTCGGTCAGGCCGCCACTGGCACCGGCAAGACCGCCGCCTTCGCCCTCCCGGCACTGCAGTTGATCAACGGCCGTGCCGCATCCAAGCCGGTCGCTCTCGTGCTGGTGCCCACCCGCGAACTGGCAATGCAGGTCAGCGAAGCGTTCTTCCGTTACGGCAACACCCTCGGCGCCAAGTGTGTACCGGTGTATGGCGGCCAGCCGATCTTCCGCCAACTGCAGGCACTCGACCGCGGTGTGCACATCGTCGTCGGCACCCCGGGTCGCGTCATCGACCACATCGGCCGCGGCTCGCTGAACCTCGACGGGATCAAGATGGTCGTGCTCGACGAGGCCGACGAGATGCTCGACATGGGCTTCGCCGACGACATCGAGAGCATCCTCGAGGGCATCCCCCAGCCGCACCAGACCGTGCTGTTCTCGGCCACGATGCCCCCACGCATCAACAGCATCGCCAAGCGCTACCAGACCGACCCGGTGAAGATCAACGTCGTCCGCGGCGACACCAAGGCCAGCGCCGGCAAGGTTCGTCAGTGCGCCTACATCGTGCAGCGCAACCACAAGCCCGCCGCCCTCGGCCGCATCCTCGACATCGAGTCGCCCGGTGGCGCGCTGGTGTTCTGCCGCACCCGCACCGAGGTGGATCAGCTCACCGAGACGATGAACGCCCGCGGCTACCGCGCCGAGGCACTGCACGGCGGCATGGATCAGGCCCAGCGCGACCGCGTGATGAGCCGCCTGCGTGACGGCACCGCCGAACTGCTGGTGGCCACCGACGTCGCCGCCCGCGGCCTCGACGTGGACACGCTCACCCACGTGGTGAACTACGACGTGCCGTCGGCCCCCGAGAGCTACGTGCACCGCATCGGACGCGTGGGCCGCGCTGGTCGCGAGGGCGTCGCCATCACGTTGGCCGAGCCGCGCGAACAGCGTCTGCTGGCCAACATCGAGCGCCTCACCAAGCAGCCGATCCTGATCGTGAAGGTGCCCTCGATCGCCGATCTGCGCGCTGCGCAACTTGAGCAGACCGTCGCCTCCATTCGCGAGTCGCTCGCCGCCGAAGATCTCGAGGCCTACTACCCCGTGCTCAACGCACTGCAGGGTGAGGCCAACGAGAAGCGCATCGCACTCGCCGCCATCCGCTTGTTCCACGAACTCGCCGGCAACGTTGTCGACGAGACCGAGATCCCCGACATGACGCACCGCATGGAGCGTTCGCGTTCCGAGGGCGACAAGTTCGACAAGGGTGCCAAGGGCAAGTTCGACCGTGGCGACCGTGGCGACAGCGGCCCGCGAGACCCGCGTGCCAAGGGCGGCACCACCGGCTTCGTGTACATCTCGCTCGGCCGTGGCATGGGCATCCGCCCCGGCGATCTCGTCGGCGCGATCGCCAACGAGACCGACCTCGTCGGCCGCGAGATCGGTCCGATCAAGATCACCGAGAAGTTCTCCGTGGTCGGTGTGCCCGACAAGGCCGTCGACAAGGTCATCGCCGCGCTGAAGAGCACGACCATCAAGGGCCAGAAGCCCACCGTTCGTCGCTACACCGACTGACGCTGTCGCCCCCGCGGGGGATCAGCCGCTGGAGAGTTCCGGACGGCCGCTGGCGGTGAGCGTCAGCGTGCCTTCCACGAACAGCGCGAGGCCGTCGATGTCGACGGTCTGTTCGAGCCAGCGCTCGTGGACCTCGAACAGCGGGGCGCCCGCAGCCACCATGTCGAGACCAATCGCAACGGCAAGGTGCTCGTGGGCGAACGCTCGCGCCTTGGTGAGATCGGTGAACTTCGCCGGTGTCTCACCCGCATGCACCACGAACTCGCCCGGTGCGGGTGACGAGACCACACACTCGCGACTGATACGCACCCTGCCCACCACCGCGCCGACGGCGTTGGCCACACCAGCATGTTCCGGTACCAGCGACTCGGCACCGAGCAGCGCCGCAACACGCGGGTAGTAGGCAGGTGCCGACGCGCCGAGGCCGATCAGCGGCAGACCGAGTGTGACCCCCAGCCGCACTGCGGTGTCGCTGACACCGGATCCACGGTTCAGCGCCGTCTGCACCACCGTCTGCGCCACCGTCTCGCCCGGAAGGCCGTCGTGTTCGAACGACGCCGCCAACACCGCTTCAGCGCTGCGGCGCACGAGCGTGTCGATCGTCAGCCGGGAGATCGTTTCACCATCTACCGCCAGCGCCTTGCCCATGCGATCGCGAAAGCGGGCGAACAACGTTGCTGCCTTCTTGGCGGCACCAACGTCGTACGTGTGCTGCAACCCGAGCACGTGGGCGGCGTCAGTGGGGGTGAACGCCGCCAGCTGCAGCAGGCCGCGTTGCACCAGGCGCTCCATCACACGCCGCATGTGCATCGTCGACAGTGCGTCGGCAGCCACCGCCACGCGCCCGCCCATCGCCACGAGCACCGCTCTCTCGTTGCCGTCCGACGACGCGAGCTTGTCGTCGTAACGTTCGGCGATCAGCAGGATTCCATCCATCTCACCCGGCATCGTGGACTGCAGTTGGCGGTCGAACATCGCGTGCACCAACTGCGGCTCGTCGACCGCCAGCTGGCACACCGGCACCACCTTGCGCGGGCCGAGCCGCAACGATGCCCCCAGAGCACGTTCGTCGTGACGCACATGACTGTCGCCGCCCAGACCGTGGGTGTGCATCGCCACCGCCGACACCATCGTGCGGTGACCGCCGACCGTCGCCCCCTCGGCACTCACGATCGGCACACCCCCACGCAGCACCGCGATGTCGGTGGTGGTGCCACCGATATCGGAGATCACGGCATCGGCCAAACCCGTGAGGTACGCCGCCCCCACGAGGCTGGCAGCCGGCCCAGACAGGATCGTTTCGATCGGGCGGTCGCGCACGAACCCCGCTGAGACCAATGAGCCATCGCCACGCACCACCATCACCGGTGCATGGATTCCACGATCGAGCAACGCAGCTTCGGTAGTGCGCACGAGACCATCGATGATCGAGATCAGGCGCGCATTCAGCACCGCCGTCACGGCGCGCTTCGGCCCGTTCAAGCGAGCCGACAGGTGATGGCTGAGCGTGACCGGCTTGCCCGTGACCCGGCGAATCACGTCTGCCGCAGCCAGCTCATGCGCCGGGTTGCGCACACTGAACTGCGCCGTCACGGCAAACGCTTCGACCGCACCGGCGATCGCGGCAACCTCGTCGGCCAGACGTTGCAGGTCGAGCGGCGCGACCTCGGCCCCGTGCGGATCGTGGCCACCCACCAGAATGACCGCCGGATCGTCGCCGAGCGCCTCGCCGAGGCCTGCACGTTCGAGCACTTCACCGTCGAAGCCGATGATCACCGCACCGACCGAGCGGCCTTTCCCCTCCACCAGCGCGTTCGTCGCCAGCGTGGTGGACAGCGAGACCAACTCAATCCGCTCGGCGAGTACACCCGCCGCCTCCAGCACCGCATCGATCGCCCCGCAAATGCCGATGGACAGATCGTGATGCGTCGTTGGCGATTTGGCCGTGGCAACGACCGTGCCGTCGTGTTCGTCGAACACGACGGCATCGGTGTAGGTACCGCCGGTGTCGATACCGAGGAGCATCCGCACACGCTACAGAGGTGGCACGGCCGCCCAAGGGTGGGTCAGGCCCGAGCCATCACGCAGGGAACCACTGCTGGTACAAGGCCGTCAGTTCGGGGCTGACCGGCCCGCTGACACCGCAGCCGAACACCTGACCATCAGTGGTGGCAACAAGGAACTCGTCGCCCACCGTGAAGTTGACCGCTCCCTCCATCGCTGGGCTGGGCTGCGATGCGTCGGGAACGTTCAACACCACCTGGGTGTCGGTACCGGCCGTGTACCAGTGGCTGACCGTGAGCGTCACCGTGCCTGCATCGACCGACTCGACCGTGCCTTGGAACGCCACCGTGCCCGCGGGCGGCTGGAAACCCTCAAGACGAATGCACGATGAGCCGATCGGGCCAACGGGCACATCCGACAGTGCCACCGTGGTGGACGTGGCTTGTACCGACTGGGAATCCTGTGTGCTGCTGTTGTTGTCGAGCACAACGACCGTCGCTCCGACCGCAACCAGTGCTGCGGCGGCGACGCCGAAGCCCCACCATGCCTTGCGGCTGGGGGTATAGGGGTTCTTGGCCGGCGCGGCCGGCGTGATCGGTTCGTTCATGATCTGCTCCAGGAGTGCTGCGGCATCGGGGCCGTCGACGGGGTGGACGGGCACACCCGAGGACGGATCGATCCGCTGGAGCCGTGACATCAGCTCGTCGTCGTTCACCGTGCCTCCTTGGCGTGTCCGACCGCTTCGTGTCCGGCATGACCCGGATCCTTTCGCCCTGCAGCGAGCGCATCGGCCAGACGCCGCTGGGCGCGATGCAGCCGGATGGACACTGCGTTGGCGCTGATGGCCAGCACGACGGCGATCTCCCGAGGCTGCAGTTGCTCCCACGCCCACAGCCGCACTAGCTCGCGTTCATCGGTGGACAGTTGCTCAAGCGCCGCGGTCAGCTCCGACTCATTGCCCAACGACACTGCGACGCTCACCGGCTCGTTGGCCAACCGCTGTGCCAACTGCTGGCGGCGCGTGTCGCCGCGACGGTGATTGGCGAGACATCGACGAGTGACCCCGTAGCACCACGGCAAGGCGGCGTCGTCGGGCACCTCGTCGAGCCGACGCCACAACACGGACAGCGCTTCGGCCACGACATCATCGACCACCGACGGCGCCGCCCGGCGCAGCACATAGTGCTGTAGCGGCTCGTACACCTCGCGAAAGATCCGCTCGTAGCGGTCGCGACGAATCGCATCCGGGACGTGAGGCGGACGGTTCATGAACGGTCCATGTCCGGCATCGATGGAATCCTTTCACTATCCAATCATCGAGTCGGCGCGCTGTTTTGCTACAACTGTGACAGTGACGACCGGAATCGACGAGCCCACGACCTTTCAGTGGGACCGGCTGACGGTCTCGACCGCGCTCGCCTTCTGCTTGTTGGTGCCCGCGCTCAGCGTCGGTGTCGTCCTCGCCGAGCTGATCGACCAGTTCCACATCAGCAGTGTCATCGCCGCATTGCACGGCAGCACGTTCGGCGTTGGTCTGCTGGCGTGCGGTGTGTTCGGTGTCCGCCTGATCGATTGGATCGGCCGCCGCCTCACGGTTGCTCTGGCGGCCACGATGATCCTGACCGGCGTTACCTGTTTCGTGCTCGGCCCGGCCTGGCCGATCACGCTGGCGGGCACGGCCGTCTCCGGAACAGGTTCAGCCCTGCTGGTGATGACGCTGCCCGGTGTGGTCAGCGACCATCACGGCGAACACCGCGCCCAGGCCTTTGCCGCAGTCAACGCGGCACCCGCAGTCGCCGGAGTCGTGTTCAGCCTTGTCATCGGCACCGTGCTGGGCGCCGGGTGGTCATGGCGCCCCGCATACCTGATGCTCACCGCCGCGCTCGGGGTGCTGTTCTTCACCGTCGCCCGCCGCGTGCAAGCCCCCACTGGCGTTCGCCAGGGAACGTTCTCGCTGCGCCACTTCCGCGATCGGGCGGTGCTGGTGCCGTGGCTGCACATCGTGCATGCCGTGATGACCGAGTTCACCATCGGCGTGTGGTCAGTGACCTACCTCCGCGATGTCGGTGGCGCGTCTGCTGGCAGCGCTCCGGTGCTCTCGGCGGTGTTTCCGATCTGCATGTTCGCCTCACGTCTCAGAGCCACCAGCATCATTCGCCGCCTCGGTGCCGCCACCACCTCAGTGGCATTTGCGATGGCCGGACTCGGCGCCGCGGTGATGTGTTTCGCACCATCGCTGGGCCTCAAGGTCGCCGGGTTGGCAGTCGTCGGAACGTTCGGCGGCCTGCTGTATCCGATGGCTGTCGACCGCTTCTACCAACGGGCACAGCACACGATGGACTCCGTCTCGCTGGGCGCCTATGCCGCCATGGGCAACGGCGTCGCCGTCACCATCGGGCCACTCGTGCTGGGGGTCCTGGCCGACACGGTGCACCTGCGCTGGGCGATCCTTGTCATTTCCGCGCTGGCGTTCTTGGGCACCCTGTCGCAGTGGCCGCGCCGAGCGTTCACACATCGTTGATATTGACAGCATCAATATCCTGCTACGTTCGCTGACACACAGGACAAGCAGGGAGTGCACATGAAACTGGGAGCGTTCTTCTTTGGTGGCGTCGAGATGCCCGATGCGGGAGCAGGTCTGCCCAACCCAATGGACCGCAACTTCGACAACGCCGCCTGCTGGGACGCGACGCTGCAGTACATCGATGCCGCCGTGGAGGCCGACCGGCTTGGCTTCGACAGCTTCTGGACCACCGAGCACCACTTCCAGTACGAGGGTTACGAAGTCATCCCCAACGGCATTCTGATTTCGGCCTGGATTGCTGCCCGCACCAAGAACATCCGTCTCGGAGCGATGTTCAACGTCGTGCCCCAATGGAACCCGTTGCGTCTGGCCGAAGACTTCGCCACCATGCACAACCTCTCCGGCGGACGCGGCATCCTCGGAGTGGGGCGCGGCACAGTCCCGCGCGAGATCCTGCACCTCAACGATCAGCACGTCTCCATCGGCTCGCTCGACAACCCCGACCAGGCCGCTGACGACCTGAAGAACCGTGAGTACTTCGAGGAGTCGATGGAGATCATCCGCCGATCGCTCACGCAAGAGAAATTCTCCTTCGACGGCAAGTACTTCCAGATCCCAGTCCCCGGTATCCCGGATCGCGGGACGACCGTGAAGGAACTCACCCTCGTTCCGCGCCCGATCTACCCGTACGAGATCTGGCAGGCCGTCACCAGCCCGCCCACGGTGGAGTATGTGCCGATCGTCGACCACGGGGCCGTGTTCTGGAACCAACACCCGTCGTTCATCAAGCGGATGTGGGACCGCTATGGCGAACTGCACGAGCAGCACCATGGAAGCGGACTCGGCCGAGGCGACAAGCGGATGCTCGTCGTCAGCGTGCGGATTGAAGACACCCACGAAGAGGCCATGCGTACAGCCCGCAACGGCCACGACGAGTTCTGGAAGTTCCTGGGGCCGTACGGCTGGAGCCGCGGCTACATGGGCGAGGACGGCAAGCCGGCGAAGCCCGGTCTGATTCCTACGCTGGAGGAGTCGATGGCCCAGCGCACCATTCTGGTCGGCACCCCAGAAGAGGTGGCCGAGCATGTGCAGTACTTGCGCGACCTCATGGGCGTCGAGTACCTCACGCTCTTTCCGCACCTCGTGGGCGACCCGTACAGCAAAGCGGTGGAGCAAATGGAACGCTTCATCACCGAAGTGATGCCGCTGGTCAAGTGACCCTCGCCCCCGACGCCGATCGCTGGGCGTCACTGGGCACGGCAGTTCGCGAACGCCGGCTTGCCGGCGAGTTCACCCTCACCGAACTCGCCGAGCGGGCCGGCCTCTCGCAGCCGTTCCTCTCACAGATCGAGAACAGCCGCGCCCGTCCATCGATGGAGTCGCTGTACCGCATCGCCACTGCGCTCTCCACCACACCACAAGCGCTGTTCGGTGGCCCGTCGGTCGCTGCCGAACCCACGCTCGCGCGTGCGGCCGGCGCCGACGTTCCCACGATCGACACTGACGGCGAATCGCTACGCCGACTCCTGCTTCCCGGCGATGCTCCATTCCACGTGATCGAGCTCATCGGCCTGTCCCGCGAGTTCCTCGAACCCTGGTCACACGAGGGCTTCGAAGCCTTGTACGTAGTGGCCGGGCCGGTGGAGGTCGACGTCGACGGCACCATCAGCCGCCTCGAGACCGGCGACTTCCTCTCGTACCCCTCACGACTTCCCCACCGCTACCGCTCCAGCGCAGGGGCCAACGCGCGGGTACTGCTCATCGAGACGCAGATGTCCGGCAGCGGACACGGCGCTCACTCCGGCTGACCACCTCACTCACCCCCTCACCCCTGCGAACCCACGTTCTTGTCCTACGGCGTTCACGGGGGTCCGAGCGTGCAGTGTGACGAGAAGGGCTAGGTGGGGTTGGGGCCGTTCCAGCTGAACTTCGGGGCGCGGCGCTCGGCAAAGGCGGCGACACCTTCGGCCGGGTCCGCGGCAACTGCCACCTCACGCGCCCACGCGTCGGCCAGATCGGCTGGCACGGCACCATGGCTCAACACCGCTGCAATCATCTGCTTGGTGGCAGCCTGGGTCAACAGCGAACGCTGCGCCAGCGTCGCACACAACTCGGCGAGCCGTACCTCGGCCCGACCCGCTGACAGCACCTCATCAACGAGGCCAAGGTGCAGCGCTTCATGCGCGTCGATGAGATCGCCCGTATAGAGCAAGCGTCGGGCGGCCGGGCCGATGAGACGCACCACCCGCTCCAGCGAGGCCGGCGGGTAGACGATGCCCAGCTTCGAGGGGGTGATCCCGAAGCGCGAACCTTCGACGGCGATGCGGATGTCGCAGTCGATCGCGAGCGCACAGCCACCACCGATGCAGTCGCCCTGCACAAACGCCACCGTGGGCTTCGGAAGGTTCGCCAGCGCGTGCTCGGCGATCATGTTCACATCCATGAACGATGGAACATGGGCCGGTCGTTCGGTGAGCAACTCACCGATGTCGGCACCGGCGCAGAAGTGGTCACCAGCGCCTCGCAGCACGACCACACGCACGGACGGGTCTCCAGCGTGCGTGTGGCACGCCGCGCCGAGAGCAATCCACATGTCGTAGGTGACCGCATTCCGCTTGGCCGGACGGTCGAGCGTGATCGTGCCGATCGGGCCGGAAGATGCGGTGACGAGTGCGGCATGCATGCCGTCACGCTAGGCGCGCCCACTGCTTGCGATCGGAATCACGCCCTGCGCTGAGGACCTCATCTACGCTGGGAGCACCCCCTTAGCCCACCAGGAGATCCCATGAAAAAGCGTTCCACGACTCTGCTGATCGGCGCGTTCGCCATCACGGCACTGCTCGGCGCATGCAGCGACGACAAGAAGTCCAGCGGTAGCACCGACACGGTGTACTGCGGGCTGATCACCAGCTACAAGGCCAAGGCCAACGAACTCGACTCGGTAATGAGTGGCACCGACGCGGCCGCTATCAAGGCGGCGTTCACCACGATGCAGGGCGAAGTACATGCGCTCGATGCGAACCCACCGGCATCGATCGCCAAGGATGTGCACTTGATGACCGACACGGTCGACAGGATGATCGCGATCTTCGTCAAGTACGACTACGACTTCACCAAGCTGGCGGCCGCCCCGGAAGCGACCGAGCTGAACACCTTGATCGACAGCGCCGACTACACGACTGCCCAGAGCAACCTCAAGGCGTACTCCAAGGACGTCTGCGGTATCCCCGACGACACCACGGGGTCCTGACCCCACTCGCTCACTGGCTACGATTGTCGTAGTTCATACCTACGACAATCGGAGCCATGATGAGTTCTCTCTCCGATGACGCGCAGCGCCATCTGTGGATGCATTTCACCCGCCTCGGCGCGTTCCCGGACGGGGTACCGATCATCACCCGTGGCGAGGGCTGCTACGTCTGGGACGACCGCGGCAACCGCTACCTCGACGGCCTGTCCGGGCTGTTCACGGTGCAGGCCGGTCACGGCCGCACGGAGTTGGCCGACGCGGCGCGCGAACAGGCAGCAACACTCGCCTACTTCCCGGTGTGGAGTTTTGCCCACGAACCGGCGATCACACTGGCGCGACGCCTCGCCGAGTACGCACCCGGCGATCTGAACCGGGTGTTCCTCACACCCACCGGCGGCGACGCAGTGGAGACCGCGATCAAGCTGTCGCGTCAGTACTGGAAGCTCCGCGGACAACACAGCCGCACCAAGGTGATCTCCCGCTACCTCGCCTACCACGGCACCTCCCTGGGAGCCCTCAGCCTCACCGGCGTGCCCTCGATCAAGACTCCGTTCGAGCCGTTGATGCCCGGCGCGATCAAAGTGCAAACGCCGTACTGCTATCGCTGCATCGACTGCAAACACCTCGACGGTTGCTCGCTGCGTTGCGCCGAAGACCTCGCCTTGCGCATTGAGATGGAGGGGCCCGACTCAGTGGCCGCAGTGTTCATGGAACCCGTGCAGAACACCGGCGGCGCATTCACACCACCCGAGGGCTACTGGAAGCGGATACGCGAGATCTGCGACGAGTACGACGTACTGCTGGTCAGCGACGAGGTCATCTCTGCGTTCGGTCGCTTCGGGCACATGTTCGGCAGCCTGCGCTACGACTATCAGCCCGACATGATCACCTTCGCCAAGGGCGTCACGTCCGGGTACTCCCCGCTCGGTGGAGTGATGATCAGCGACCGCATCGCCCAACCGTTCTTGCAGGACACGAATACGTTCCTGCAAGGCCAGACCTTCGGCGCTCATCCGGTGTCGTGCGCCGTCGCCAACGCCAACCTCGATCTGTTCGAACGTGAAGACCTGTGCGGTCATGTGCTCGCCAACGAAGGTCGCTTCAAGGAACTGATCAAGGGTTTGCTCGACATCCCTCTCGTCGGCGACGTGCGCGGCGACGGCTACTTCCTCGCCATCGAACTCGTACCCGACAAGGCAACGCGCGGTGTGTTCACCGCCGAGCAGGCCGAGTGGTTGCTGCGCGGCTACCTCTCGCCGCGGCTCTACGCGGCTGGCCTGATCTGCCGCGCCGACGACCGAGGCGAACCCGTGATCACGTTGTCGCCGCCGCTGATCGCCGGCGAGGAGGAGTTCGTGTTCATCGAACAAGTGCTGCGACGAGCACTCACCGACGCCAGCCGCGAGTTCGCTGCGCGGAGCAACGCATGAGCAACGAACGCACCGTCACGACACTTGATGACAAGGACCGCATGATCATCGAACTGCTGCAGGCCGATGGCCGCATGCCGTTCACGAAGGTGGCTGCCGAGGTCGGGCTCACCGAGGGCGCCATCCGCCAACGAGTGCAACGACTCACCGATACCGGCGTGATGCAGATCGTCGCAGTCACCGACCCGCTCTCGCTGGGGGTTCGGCGGGTGGCGATGATCGGGGCCCGAGTCGCCGGTGATGCCGAAACCACGGCGCTCGCCCTCGCGGAGATGCACGAGGTGGAGTACCTGGTGGCCACCACCGGCCGCTACGACCTGATGTTCGAAGTGGTCGCCGACGACGATGCCCACCTGCTGCGACTCCTTTCACAGTTGCGCAGTCGTACCGACATCGTGGAGGCAGAAGCGTTCTCGTGCCTCAGACTGTTCAAGCAGACCTTCTCCTGGGGAGCCCGATGAACCCGAACCTGATCACCCTCCTACCCGCCGTCGCCGAGGCACTCGCTGCCGGAACGCCGGTCGTGGCGCTGGAGAGCACCATCATCAGCCACGGCCTGCCGTATCCACAGAACGTGGAGTTGGCCACCGAAGTGGAAGCGATCGTGCGCGCCAACGGTGCCACTCCCGCCACCATCGCAGTCATCGATGGTCAGTGCCTCGTCGGCCTCTCCCCTCAGCAACTCGAACGCCTCGCCAGTGAACAGGGTGTGGTGAAGGCGACCACTCGCGACCTGCCGTGGCTGTTGGCCAGCAAACGCACCGGCGCCACGACGGTGGCCTCCACAATGAAGCTCGCGTCGATGATGGGCATCAAGGTGTTCGCCACCGGCGGTATCGGCGGCGTACACCGCGGCGCAGCCACCTCGTTCGACATTTCGGCCGACCTCACCGAGATGGCCGTCACGCCAGTGGCCGTGGTCTCGGCAGGTGTGAAGAGCATCCTCGATATCCGCCTCACGCTGGAACGTCTCGAGACGCTCGGCGTACCGGTGGTCGTGAACGGCAGCGACGACTTCCCCAGCTTCTACAGCCGCACCAGCGGTCTGCCTGCACCTCGGCGCCTCGATGGCCCCGCAGCATTGGCACGGATGATGTGGTCGGCCTGGACCGACCTCGGCCTGTCGTGCGGTATCAGCATCGCCAACCCGATCCCGGTCGAACACGAGATTCCTGCAGCAGAGATCGCGACGTTCATCGACGAGGCGCTGGCCGATCTCGATGCCAAGGGCATCACCGGTCAGGACGTCACCCCGTTCTTGTTGAAACGAGTTGTCGAAGGCTCCGGCGGCCGCAGCCTGGTGGCCAACCTGGCCCTTGTGCGCAACAACGCGGCCACCGCTGCCCAGGTGGCAGTGGAGTACGCCATTCTGCGCCGAGTTGGGCTGCGCTGAGCCGCTCAGCCTCCCGCCGTGGCTCCCTTGCGCCAGTCGGGGATGCTCGGAGCAGTCGGCTCGAACGAACGGATGTAGGTGACCAGTTCGCGAATCTGCTCACTGGTCAGCGCACCACCGAAGTCCATGTTCCATGCCGACATATCGCTGCCCGGCACGCCGACACCGATGATCGACTGCATCTGACCATCGCTGGTCGCCCCGAGAAACTCCTTCGAGTTCAAGGTGGGTGCCGAGCCACCCCCGGCCGCCTTCTCACCGTGACACTGAGCGCAGGTGTTCTTGTAGAGCTCGGCGCCATAGACGACATAGTTGGCCTGTTGCTCGGCCTTGGCGTCCTTGCGCAGATTCGGCTCGGACAGCTTGTACAGCGGGAAGGCGACAATCAGCACGAGCATGAACAGCAGTCCGACCGTGTAATAACGGTCGAGGCTGCGCTCCAGCCACTCCGGCTCGAACGGCTTCAGCGCGGGTTTCGGATCCTTCGCCATCAGTCAGCCTCCCGCCGCACAGGACGGGCCCTTGGCCGTCGAATCAAAGTTCTGCACGCTGTTCTCGGGACCTGTGATCACAGACCCGGTGTCGACGACCAGCGCATCACCCTCGACTGACAGCGCGTACCCGTCCATTCCTCGCGGCGTCGGGCCCTGGATGTACTCACCGCCGATGTTGAACACCGAGCCGTGGCACGGGCACTCGAAACGCCCGGAGCTGTCGCAGAACGGCACACGGCAGCCCAGGTGTGGGCACTTCTGCGACAACGCCCGCAGATGCCCACCTGCATTGACCACCCAGAGCCGGCCCTCGCGGACGTAGGTCGCGGTGCCGTCCTTGTAGTCGACGGGGTTGCCGAGTGTGATCTTGCCGCCGGCGGCAACGTCGCGCGCCTTCAGCATCTCCCACGAGGTCCACACAGCGGCACCGCCGAGGAACGCCGTGCACGCCTTCCACGCCCTGCGGAGAAAGTAGCGTCGGTTGATGACCATGGTTGTGTCGCTCCTCACATCTCGATGTACGAGTGGTTCCAGGGGGTGATGAACTTCCACCCAGGTCCACGGAAGGCCAGACCAACGACCGTGGCGACCACGGCAATGATCAAGATGATGCTGAATGCCACGATCGCAACCTTGCGGTTACGAGCCTCTGTGGCCGGGTTGCGGTCGATGTAGGGCAAGAACGTCAACACCAGCAAAACGCCGGCCGGCAGCAAGATGCCCGCCACCAGCGGATCGAAGTGCGACAACATTTCTTGCAGACCGACGAAGTACCACGGCGCCTTTGCTGGCTCCGGCGTCGAGTCGGGGTTGGCGACTCCACGCAACGGCGCCGCGAAGGCCACCCCGAGAGCGATCACGACGGCCGCAGTGCCCAGCGCCACCACGACGTGACGAACCAGCATGTGCGGCCAGGTGAAGACGGTGTCGTCGACCGGCCGTTCCTCAGCCGTCTCGACTTCACGGTCGACGACGCCCAACAGACGCGAACGCGTGTGGTCCTTGGTGAGCGCCATCACCGGTTCCGGTGACGACGTTGCGTTGGCAGGGGCATCAGTAGCGGCAAAGGCACCGACGCCGCCGCGGTGCACTGCGAACCCATCCTTACGGACACGCCAGATGTGCACCATCAGCAGCACACACAACGCCACCGGCAGCACCGCGACGTGCAGTGCATAGAACCGCAGCAACGTGATCTGGCCGATCTGCTCGCCTCCGATCAACAGGTCGCGCAGCAGTGTGCCGATGAAGGGCACGTAGTTCACGAGGTTGGTGCCGACCGTGACCGCCCAGTAGCTCAGCTGATCCCACGGCAGCAGGTAGCCGGTGAACGAGAAGCCGAGCGTGATCGCGAACAGGCCCATGCCCAACACCCAGTTGAACTGCCGTGGGCGCTTGTACGCACCGGCGTAGAACACGCGGATGAGGTGCAGCACCACTACCAACACCATCAGGTGTGCCGACCACCGGTGCACGTTCCGCATCAGCTGGCCGAAGCCGACACCGGTGCGCAACTTCTGCATGTCGCCATACGCCGACGTCACCGACGGTGTGTAGAAGAACATCAGGTACACGCCGGTGCTGACCAGGATGCTGAACAAGACCGTGGCGATGAACCCAAGTCGGAAGGAGTACCGCATCCGCAGGACGCGGGCAGGAACCTTCACCGGGTACACGTGCAGGAACACGTTGGAGAACGACTGCAGTGCGCGGCCGCGAGGGGTGTCGAGGTTCGGGTGCCGGAACACCGACCTCCACGCCTCCCCCTGGCGGATGCGATCACGGCGCGAACGAGGACCCGGCGTCGCTGCTGGTTGCAGCGCGTCGCGTTCCTCGGCGTCGGGTTCGGAGGGGAGCAACTCAGTCATGTTGGATCTCCTTGGCGTAGACCATGACCAGTGCCGCAGGTGGGCAGCGGTTGATACAGAGGCCGCAGCGAATGCAGACCTCCTCGTCGAGTACGAGCGCGGATTGCGCTGCAGTACCGGCGCCGATGTGGTCGGCGCGCACGATGGTGATGCAGTTCTCGGGGCACACGTCGACGCACAGCCCGCACAAGATGCACAGGTCGGCTTTCAACATGATGTTCTCGAAACAGCGCAGACAGCGGAAGCCCTCGCGGACCGCGCCGTCCTCGGTGAAGCCGTGCTCGACCTCGGTGAAGCCGATACGCCGCTCGGCGGCGAGGCTGGGCACGACGCCGCGAGCAAGGCTGTCGTACTCGCTGTCGACTCGCCGGAACGCGGGCTTGGGGATCAACTCGACTTTCACATCCGTACGCGACGGGGCGGTGCCCCCGGTGAGCGCGGCGTGGATGGAGGCGGCGGCACGCTGGCCGTCGCCGATCGCGTCGATGAGGTTGCGCGGACCGAACGCGACGTCGCCACCGGCCCACACCTTGGGATGCGTGGTGCGCAGGGAGGCATCGACTACGAGACCGCCGAAGCGGGTGCGGTCGAGGCCGAGATCGGCTGAGATGAACGTTGTGTCGGACGACTGGCCCACCGCGAGGATGACGGTGTCGGCCGGGATGATCCTCTGTGTATCGGGAGCGAACACCGGCGCGAACCGGTGCAACTCGTCGAACACCGAGAGCACGTCGATGGTCTCCAAACCAGTGACCCGACCACCCTCGCCGATGACGCGGTGCGGACCACGGCGATGGATCAGCGTGATGCCTTCCAACTCCGCTTCTTCTACCTCTTCGAGCGCTGCAGGCAACTCGGCGGCCGACTCGAGCGAGATCACGGTGACGTCGCGTACGCCAGCTCGGCGCGCAGCACGGGCCACGTCCATGGTGGTGGTGATGTCGCGCTGGGCATCCTGCTCAGCCCGATCACCGAGGGCCACCGGCCCCGGAGTCGGTTCGTCACGTGCCGCAGCGCGCAGCGCGGTTCGAGCGGCATCGAAGGCGACGTTGCCGCCACCCACCACCACTACTCGTTCGCCGAGGTCGACCGTGTAACCCTGGTTGACGTTGAGTAGAAACTCGACGGCCTTCAGCACGCCGTCCTGCTCGTTACCGGGGATGTCGAGACCACGCGCCTGCCAGGCGCCTGCAGCCACGAACACCGCATCGTGCTCGCCGAGAATCTCTTCGAACGTGATGTCGCGTCCGACACGGCAGCCGAGACGAACTTCGACACCGAGGCTGACGATGGCGGCGATCTCCGCAGCGATGATCTCACGCGGCAAGCGATACTCGGGGATGCCGAGCAGGACCATGCCGCCGAGACGTTCGTCGGCCTCATAGACCGTGACCGCGTGTCCGGCGAGGCGCAACTCGTGCGCCGCCGAGAGACCACCGACTCCACCGCCGATGATGCCGACCGAACCGAGCGTGGCCTCGGGCACCGTGCCGTGCGCCGCGTGCCACATCTCCGAACCACCGGCACTCTCCACTCCGAAACGCTCGTCGACGAAACGCTTCAGCGCACGGATCGCGATCGGGGCGTCGATCTTGCCGCGCCTGCAGGCCGACTCACATGGAGCGGCACAGACACGGCCACAGATCGACGGGAAGGGGTTGGGCCTGCGGGCGATCGCGTAGGCATCACGGAAGCGGCCATCAGCGATGGCCGTGACGTAGGCGCCTGCGTCCGTGTGAACGGGGCAGGCGGCACGACACGGTTCGTTGTCCCACAGCCACTTGGCGTCTGGTGAGACGGGTGTGCTCATCTGCGCAGCGCCCTGGCCTGCAGCTTGCGGAGTGCCCAGAGCAGCGCGACCAGCGCGATGAAGAACCACCCGCTGGCCAGGTAAACCCGTGTGTTGCGGGACATTCCGCTGAGGTTCGACACCAGCAGGTCGGGAACCTCAATGAGTGCAAGGAAGGCGACGGCAACGACGAGCGTTCCGTAAAGGGTGGCCTTGGGCCACCCCAGCGAGCGATCGCTCATGGCGTCACCCTGTCACGGTGAAGGCGACCCGCATACCCTGGGCGTAGTGCTTGGCGATGTTGCACACCAAGATGTACTTGCCGGCAGCAAGGGGGAACGTCTTGGTGACGGTCTTGCCGGCATCGGTCTCGCTGATCTCGCCGACGGAGGCAGCTTCACTGACCTTGTCGTCCGCGCCGACCACGAGTGCGTCGATCGCGTCGTCGGTCTTGAGGATGATCATCTCGTGCTGCTTGGTGCCCGTGTTCTGGAACGTGAAGGTCACCTGGCCGGCAGCGACGCTGATCGGGTCGGCCGTGAGGGTCTGAGTGGTGGCCGAGGTGTCGGCCGCAACGACCGCGACAGGGGTTCCCTCAGCGCCGCTCGGCACCGTGACGTCGCCTCCGCCGGCTGTGGTGGTGGACGCCGTCTTGCTGTCGCTGCAGCCAACCGCAACGCCCGCCATGGCAATCAGACCAAGTGCACCGAGTACGAATGAACGTCGCATGTGTGAGAACCCCCAAGTAAGGACGTTGCGTCGAACTACGTAACGTTGGCGTCATCCTCACCGCAGCTGAATGCCGCCACTAGGGGCAAAGGTCCGCTTTACAAATGCACAAAGGACCCATAGTCCGACAAGACTGCACGCATGTTGCGTCCCCGCCTCCTGCTCCCCCTCGCACTCCTTGTCGGCGCATGCGCCGACAACCCATCGGCCACCACGACCACACCGGCTGCTGCCGCGGCCTCGACCACCGCCCTCGCTACCACCACGACGGTGGCACCGGCACCGAAGACGATCGACGAACTGCTGACACTCGGTCGCCCGCTCGTGCTCGCCCACACCGCCGGTGAAGACGAGTTCCCGGCGAGCACCATGTATGCATTCGGCGAGAGCGCCAAGGCCGGGGTCGACATGCTCGACCTGAACGTGATGCTGTCCAAGGACGGCGTGCTCGTCGTGCAGCACGACGACACCGTCGACGGCAGCACGAACGGCACTGGCGCGGTCGGAGACCTCACTTACGCCCAGATCTCTGCACTCGACGACGCGTACTGGTTCACCCAGGCGTGCGGCGTGTGCCACGACCGACCCGAGAGCGAGTACCTGTATCGCGGTATGCGCACCGGCGACGCCCCTCCACCCAACGGATACTCGGCCGACGACTTCGCGGTTCCCACGTTCGAGCAGCTCGCAGCTCGATTCCCCTCGCTGTCGATGGGCATCGAGATCAAGGGAACAGGGGCGCCGGCGCACGCGGCAGCCGATGAACTCGCCCGGTTGCTCGTGGCACTCGACCGGGTGGACTCCACCGTCATCAGCTCGTTCGACGACGAAGTGCTGACGTACTTCCACTCGCTGCTCCCCGCCGCCGAACTTTCGCCTGGGCAAGGCGCCCTCACCGATTGGGTGTTGTCGCGCAAGCCCGTTCCGGCGGGCATGCGCATCCTGCAGTTGCCACCGACTGCCAGCGGCATCACGGTGATCACGCCGCAACTGGTAGCCGACTCCGCAGCCGCCGGTTACGTCGTCTGGGTGTGGCCCAACGATCGCACTCTGGAGAACCTTGCCTCGTACGCGTCATTCCTCGAGATGGGGGTGACCGGGCTGAACATCAACTACCCGGCGCAGGGTGTGCAGGCCGTGAAGGACTTCGTCGCGAACGCCGCTGTCGCCACTGCGGCCTCCACGGGCTGCGGCGCAGCGATCCCGCCGGGCGAGACCACGCAACCGTTCACGGCCGCCGGGCTGGACGGCAGCTACATCCGCCACCTTCCGCCGGTGTACGACGGCACCCGCGCGCTGCCACTGGTGATCGATCTGCACGGGTGGTCCGAGTCGGCCGCGATCCACGTGCAGTTCTCCGGCCTCGGCGCCACGGGAGACAAGCACGGGTTCATCACGATCACGCCAGCGATCGAGCGTCCGGTCGACCTGTGGAACACCTCTTCCGGCAGCGCCGACCTCACCTGGCTGGAGGGCATGTTGGACGATGCTGAGGCGAGCACCTGCATCGACACCAACCGCGTCTTCTTCGCCGGCATGTCCAACGGGGCGATGATGACCTCACGAGTCGCGTGTTGGATCCCGGACCGCGTCGCTGCCGCCGCGCCAGTGGCCGGAGTGCGCCACGAGTCCGACTGCGCCCCCGGCCGCACCGTGCCGATGATCGCGTTCCACGGCACAGACGACGCCTACCTCGCGTACACCGGTGGCTACGGTCCGAAGGTCGCCGCACTGCCGCGGCCGGATGGTTCGGGCCCGATCGGCACCGCCGTGATCGCCGGTGACGAGGCGCCCGTAGCGGTACCGGACGTGGTCGCGGCGTGGGCGAACGCGAACGGTTGCACCGGTGATCCTGTCGACACCGACGTCGCCGACGACGTCGTCCGCAGGACCTGGACGTGCCCTGCCGACGGCGAGACCGTCCTCTACACGATCACGGGAGGCGGCCACACATGGCCAGGCAGCGCCGTGGCGGCGAAGGTGGAGGACCTCATCGGCCGCACGACGATGAGCATCAGCGCGAACGAGTTGATGTGGGAGTTCTTCCGGCGGCACCCGCTTCACGGGTGACGGACCCGATCGCGGTTCACACCGCTGCGGCCAGTTGCTCCAGAGTGTGCTCCATGCCAGCGGTGTTGTGCGATGCCCGGTCGGGCACGTTCAACGCCAAACCCGTCAGCACCTTCATCACCTTCACGCGGTGGTCGTCCCAGTACTGTGTCACCTTCGTCCCGCCATCCACGCTCTCCAAGCGGTAGCCCCAGCGAGCCACCTTCAGGCCCGCGACGGTGACGTCGAACGTGAACTCCCTACCAGCGTCGGCCGTCACCACGGTGGCGATCGTGCTCCAACGGCGGAAGCCCTTGGAGTTCTTGCCCTTGAACTTCGCACCGACCGTCGGGCCGGTGGCGCCTTTGAGCCACTTCCCACCGTTGTTCTCCAGCGACCACTCGCCCATGCGCGGCAGATCGCTGATCAACGCGTAGAGGCGCTCCGGGGTGGCAGCAATGGTGCGGCTGACTTCCACATGTTCCATGCCCTGTAGTCCAGCACTTCGCGGGTGCGCGGCGCGTCAGCGGAAGAGGTCGCGCGACTGATCGCGCAGCACGGGCGCGATGGTGGCCGTGTCGTCGGCCTCCCACGCGTAGCCGCGCACCACAGCGACGGGCACCCGCGAGAGGTTGCCCTTCACCAGTTCCGCTGCTCCGGCGATCTCGTCCGCCGTGCACAGCGCCTGCACCTGGAACTCGTGGCCGTGCGGATCGACCTGCCCGATGTAGCTGAGGATCGGTTGCATCCCGGCAATGCCGATCGCGATATCGGTCTGGCCCTCACGCCACGCACGCCCGAACGTGTCGGAGATGATCACTGCGGCATTCACACCTGCAGCCCGGAACGTGGCGCGAATACCGCGGGCACTGGCGTCGCTGTCCAACGGCAGCAGCACGGCTCGACCGTGCGCACCAGATGACGATTGATCAATACCGCTGTTGGCACACACGAACCCGTGGTGCGTCTCGGTGATCAGGATCGGCCCGATCTGACGCACGATGCGCTTCGACTCGCGCAGCACCAGCTCGGTGACCGCCGCGTCCTTGCCCCACTGCTCGCTCCACTGACGGGCGAACTCCGAAGGCTCGATGTCGGCGAGTTCGACCGTACGACCCTCGGCCTTCGACACGATCTTCGAGGTCACCACTACGACATCACCATCTGCAAGCGGAGTACTCGCGGCCGAGGCTGCTTCGAGAATGGCTCGACCCAGATCGGTGCCAGGCGCGATCTCGGGCAAACCGGCGATACCGAAGAGACTGAGTGCAGTCACGCGCCCAGCCCGGCGAGGAACTCGAGGATCGCCGCGTTCACCGGAACCGGATTGGTGAGGCTGGCCGCATGAGCGCCACCCACCTGCACCACCCCACGACTGCCCACCAGACCGGCGGAGAGTGCCTCGGCGAGGTGCATCTCGATCGCGGTGTCCTCAGTGCCGTGCACGACGAGCGCGGGGCAGGTGATCTCAGCGAGGCGGTGCGAGATGTCGTCACGCGTGAGCAGACAGCGACCCGGCTCGACGATGTACTCCTTGGGCTTGGCAGCCCACTTGGCCACCCACTTCGGGCTCTCCGCCGGGTCATCGATGATGATCGACGCGACGGTGTTGGCCAGATCTGGGACGGCACCCACTGCCAGCCACATGTCGATCATGCCCTGATAGAGCGGGATCTTCTCGGCGTGCTCGGCGCCTGCCTGCGTGTCGAGCAGGATCAGGCCACGCACCATCGCCGGTGCCAACAACGCAGCGCGCAGCGACAGGAAACCACCCTGGCTCATCCCACCGACGACCGCACGGTCGATACCGAGGTGGTGGAGCAACGCGATGCAATCCTTCGCCGAGTCCCAGTACGAGAACGCCTTCCCGTCGTAGTGGGTCTCACCGAAGCCGCGCTCGTCCCAGGTGATGACGCGGTACTGATCGCGCAAGGCGGCCACCTGAGGGGCAAACATCTCGTGATCCATCAAGAACCCGTGCCCCAGGATCACCACCGGACCGGTGCCACCCGTGTCCTCGAAGTAGATCTCTTGGCCGTTGATCGCTGCATACGACATGGAGCGCACCGTACCACCGGCAGGGAGGGCGGCTCCCTAGAGTGACGCGCATGATTTCCGAGATTTTCGACCCCACCCGCTGGCAGGAAATGCCGGGCTTCGACTTCGACGACATCACCTACCACCGCTCACTCGAGCACGGCACGGTGCGGATCGCGTTCAACCGACCAGAGGTGCGCAACGCATTCCGCCCCAAGACGGTCGACCAGTTGTACACCGCGCTCGACCACGCCCGGATGTCCACCGATGTCGGCTGCGTGCTGCTCACGGGCAACGGCCCGTCGCCGAAGGACGGCGGGTGGGCCTTCTGCAGCGGCGGCGACCAGCGCATTCGCGGCAAAGACGGCTACAAGTACGCCGAGGGCGACACGTCGGCCACCATCGAGCCGGGGCGCGCAGGCCGCCTGCACATCCTCGAAGTGCAGCGCCTCATCCGCTTCATGCCCAAGGTCGTAATCTGCGTCGTGAACGGTTGGGCCGCGGGTGGCGGGCACAGCCTGCACGCCGTGTGCGACCTCACACTCGCCAGCAAGGAACACGCCAAGTTCAAGCAGACCGATGCCGACGTGGCCAGCTTCGACGGTGGTTACGGCAGCGCGTATCTCGCCCGGCAGGTGGGCCAGAAGTTCGCACGTGAAATCTTCTTCCTCGGTCGCGAGTACTCCGCCGAGCAGATGTGGCACATGGGAGCGGTCAACGAAGTGGTGCCCCACGCCGATCTCGAAGCCACCGCACTGCAGTGGGCCAAGGAGATCAACGGCAAGAGCCCCACGGCGCAGCGGATGTTGAAGTACTCGTTCAACCTGATCGACGACGGCCTCGTCGGCCAGCAGATTTTCGCCGGAGAGGCCACCCGGCTGGCGTACGCCAGCGACGAAGCACAGGAAGGTCGCGACTCGTTCCTGGAGAAGCGCGACGCCGACTGGAGCCAGTTCTACTGGCAGTACTGATCGCGAGACCCGCTCAGCTGGGACGAATCTGGTGCAACCCCTCGTTGCGCATCGCATCGGCGGCGGGTACGAAGTAGCCCATCAGCAGCTCGCGGATCTCGCCCGGTTCGGTGAGCTCCTCGACAGCGGCAGCGATGCACACCAGCCACCGATCGCGCTCGGCCTCGCCGATCGGGAACGGCATGTGCCGTGCCCGCAGCATCGGGTGCCCGCGCTCTTCCATGTACGTCGTCGGGCCGCCCCAGAACTGGGCGAGGAACAATGCCAGGCGACGCTGCGCGCCCTCCATATCGTCGTCCGGGTACATCGGGCGCAACACCGGATCGCCCTTCACCCCGACGTAGAACAGCTCCGCCAGTCGTTCGAAGAAGGGCATCCCGCCCACTGCGTCGTACACCGTCACATCGTCGTTGTCGGACACGTGTGCAGCCTATGACCCTGCTGAGCTCAGACGAGAACCTTCACAGCCGGCGCCCAGGGCGCCGGCTGTTCACACATGGTGTCGACACGCGAGCGCGGCGAGATTAGGAGAAGCTCGGAGGCTCCCACCCGGGGAACAGATCCGGCAGGCCATCGCTGACCTTCACCGAGAACTGCGGTGCTCGCTTCTCGAGGAAGCTGGTGACGCCCTCTGCAGCATCGGCGCTGCGGCCGCGCTCGACAATGCCACGAGAGTCGGCACGGTGTGCCGCCATCGGGTGCGATTCACCCAACATGCGGTACAGCATCTGCCGGGTCAGGGCGATGCTCACAGGCGCGGTGTTCTCCGCTATCTCTGTGGCCAGCACACGCGCCGCGACCAGCAGATCCCCGGGAGCGTGCACGCTGCGCACCAGGCCGCCCTCGAGTGCCTCCGAGGCCGGAAACACTCGACCCGAATAGCACCACTCGAGCGCCTGGCTGATGCCGACCAGCCGCGGCAGAAACCATGACGAGCAGGCCTCGGGCACGATGCCGCGTCGGGCGAACACGAAGCCGATTCGCGCCGTCTCGCTGGCCAGGCGGATGTCCATACCTAGCGTCATCGTGACGCCCACACCCACTGCCGGCCCGTTGATCGCCCCGATCACCGGCTTGAGGCACTCGAAGATGCGCAGCGACACCATGCCGCCGCCATCGCGCGGCACGCCTGCGTCGGTGATGATGTCGCTACCACCCTTCGCGAATGTCGAACCGCCAGCCGACAGGTCGGCACCCGCGCAGAACCCACGCCCAGCTCCGGTGACGATCACGACGCGTACGTCGTCATCAGCGTCGACGCGATCGAACGCGTCGAGCAACTCGCGCATCATCGTGTTGGTGAACGCGTTGAGCTGATCGGGACGGTTCAGCGTGATCGTGGCGATGTGGTCGGCAACGTCGTAGATGATCTGGGTGTAGTCCATGCGGGCCGACCCTACAGGGCCGACCTCAGACGTCGAGGAAGCGGGAGGCCGCGGTGGCGGAACCCACTGCACCGACGAAGGCGCCGAGGATCACCATCCAGAAGCAGACCCACAGCGGGAATCCGTCCGTGACAACGAACGACTTGAGCCCCGAGTTGTCGGGGAAACCCCTGACTCCGGACGTCCAGTTGTCGTTGACGAACAACAACGCGGCGCTGCCCATGGCGGCACCGACGATGCCCTGCAGCAGACCTTCGAGCATGAACGGCAGACGAATGAACCAGTTGGTGGCGCCCACGAGTTTCATCACCTCGATCTCTCGCCGTCGGGCGAACATCGCGGTTCGTATGGTGTTCCAGATGAGGAGCGCAGAGGCCCCCAACAGCACTACCGATAAGACAAGTGTTCTCACCCCGAAAAAGTCCTTGAGCTGACTCAGCAGATCAACAGCCTCATCTGGTGTCTCCACGCTGTGCACATTCGGGAGACCCTCAAACTGGGTTTTCAACGATCGCAACAACGCGCTGCTGGACTTGTCGACAGGCTTCACCTTGAACAGCGACGGGATATTCGGCAGCAGCTGCTCGAGCGCTGCGGGGTCGGTGGCAAACAAGGTGGCGGCGATACCGGCCGAGCAGGTCTCGTCGCAGTAGTCCACCGTCTCCACAGTGCTCGACTCAGCGAGCAGTGCCTTGCGGATGAGCTCCACCTTGTCCGGTGTGGCACCGTGGTTGACGTAGACGATCATCTCGACGCCGCCGGTCCACTTCTTCAACTGATTGTCGAATGCGCGTTGGATCAGCAGGGTTCCACCGAACAGGAACAGCGACACCGTGGAGGTGATGACGGCGGCGGCAGTCAGCGTGAGGTTGCGCGACAGGCTGGCCCACATCTCGCGGAACGTGTAGCGGATACGAGAGATCATTCGTACACCCCTCGGGCCTGGTCGCGCACGATGACGCCGCGGTCGAACTGGATCACTCGCTTGCGCATCATGTTCACGATTCGTTGGTCGTGGGTGGCCATCACCACGGTGGTACCCGTCTTGTTGATCCGGTCGAGCAGGCGCATGATGCCCTCGCCGGTGGCCGGATCGAGGTTGCCGGTGGGCTCGTCGGCGAGAAGGATCAGCGGCCGGTTCACGAACGCGCGAGCGATGGAGACACGCTGTTGCTCACCGCCGGACAACTGGTGCGGGAAACGCTCCTGTTTGCCGCCCAAACCCACCAGCTCCAGCACCGCCGGTACCTGCTGGCGGATGACGTGCCGCGGCTTGCCGATGACTTCCAACGCAAAAGCAATGTTCTCGAACACGGTCTTGCCAGCGAGCAGCTTGTAGTCCTGGAAGATGTTGCCGATGTTGCGCCGCAGGTGCGGCACCTTGCTGTCGGGCATGTCGTTGATGTTGCGACCGGCCACCCAGACCGCGCCCTTCTCGGGACGCTCCTGACGGTTCATCAACCGCAGCATCGTGCTCTTCCCCGAGCCAGACGGGCCGACGAGGAACACGAACTCGCCCTTGGCGATATCGAAGTTCGCGTCGCGGAGCGCGGTCACTTCCGTGGAGTAGGACTTGGTGACGTTTTCGAGTCGGATCATGGACGCATCTCCACGTAGGTCATCGGGTTTCGTTCCGTCCGCAAGCTGGCCAACGGTACTCCACTCACTCCGCCTCGCGGCGTCGCCAGCGGAGGTACCCCTCCATGAAGTCGTCGAGATCGCCGTCGAGCACACCGTCGATCTGGCTGGTCTCGACCTCAGTACGGAGGTCTTTCACCATCTGATACGGCTGCACCACGTACGAGCGGATCTGGCTACCCCACCCGACCTGGGCCTGACGACCAGCGATCCGAGCGAGCTCGGCCTCGTGCTCTTCTTCGATCTTGGCTGCGACCATTGCCTTCAGCCGGTTCAACGCTTTCTCGCGGTTCTGCAGCTGACTGCGCTCTTCCTGACTGTTGGCCACCATGCCCGTAGGCCGGTGGATCAGGCGAACTGCCGACGACGTCTTGTTGATGTGCTGGCCGCCGGCACCGCTGGCTCGGTACACCTGCATCTCGATATCGGATTCGTTGATCTCGATATCGGGTGCGTCCATCACCGGCCACACCTGCACGGCCGCGAAGCTGGTTTGGCGACGACCCTGGTTGTCGAACGGGCTGATCCGCACAAGACGGTGCGTGCCGCGCTCGCTGGTCATCATCCCGTACGCATAGCGACCGGTGATGGTGAACTCGGCCGACATGATGCCCGCCTCGGTGGCAGGGCTGATCTCGTCAACCTCCAGCTCGTAGCCACGGCGTTCGGCCCAGCGCGAGTACATGCGCAGCAGGATCTCGGCCCAGTCCTGGGCGTCGACGCCGCCGTCCTTGGCGTTGATCTGCACGATGCAGTCGGCCTCGTCGTGTTCGCCAGTGAACAGACTGCGCATGTCGAGCAGCCGCAACTGCTCGCCGATGGCCTTCACCGCCGAATCGATATCGCCCTCTTGGCTTTCGTCGTCGACTTCGCGAGCCATCTCGTGCAGCAACTCGACATCCTCGAGCGCACCGCTGAGCGTGTCGAAGGTGTCGAGGTCGCCTTTCACGTTGGAGTACTCGGCGTTGACCTTCTTGGCCAGATCCTGGTCGTCCCACAGATCGGGGCGCGACACCTCCATCTCCAGCTCGGAGAGGCGGGTACGGCTGTAGGAGACCTTCAGATAGCCCTCGGCCTCGCCGAGACGGCGTCGCAGGTCTTTCAGGTCGTCGGAGAAATCACGCATGGACGGTCGCCCTTCAGAGGGTCGCGCCGTGGCACGTCTTGAACTTCTTGCCACTGCCGCACGGGCACGGTGCGTTGCGCGGTGTCTTCGACCATTCGTCCTTCACGACCGTCTGCTGCTTCTGCGTCGCCGGTGCAGCAGGTACGGAATCCGGCGGGATCTCGCCGTCCGCAGCCGCGGCACGAGCCGCAGCAGCGATGCCGTCGGTGGGTCGGTTCTCGCTGGAGATCTGCTGCACGTTCTGCACGGTCTGCTGCGGGGCGTCGTTGCGGATGACCTGCACGTGCATGACGTACTTGACGAAGTCCTGCGCGATGCCCTTCATCATCTGGCCGAACATCTCGTAGCCCTCACGCTGCCATTCGGTCAGCGGGTCTTTCTGGCCCATCGCACGAAGGTTGATACCTTCCTGCAGATAGTCCATCTCCTCGAGGTGCTCGCGCCAGCGCTGGTCGATGATGCGCAGCATCACCTGACGCTCGACATCGCGCATGACCACAGGGGTCAGTTCTTCCTCACGCTGCTCGTAGAACACCTTTGCGTTCGCGGTCACCAGGTCGTAGATGTCGTCGGCGTCGTCGAACTTCAGCAGCTCGTCCTCGCTGATCTCGTTCGGCCAGTACGTCTTGAGTTCCTTGACCAGACCGTCGAGGTCCCATTCGTCGGCGGCCTCGCTGACGCAGTGGGTGTCGATCAGCGTGTCGACTGCATCGGACAGATACTCCATCGCTGCAGCCTTGAGGTCGAGACCCTCGAGGATCTGATCACGACGCGCATAGATCACCTTGCGCTGCTCGTTCATCACCTCGTCGTACTTCAACACGTTCTTGCGGATCTCGGCGTTGCGCTGCTCGACGGTGGTCTGGGCACGCTCGATGGCCTTGGTGACCATCTTCGCCTCGATGGCTTCGTCGTCGGGCAGAGCACGACCCATCACCCAGCTCAGCGCGCCGGTGGCGAACAGGCGCATCAGCTCGTCGTCGAGGCTGAGGTAGAAACGGCTCTCGCCGGGGTCGCCCTGACGACCGCTGCGACCACGCAGCTGATTGTCGATACGACGGCTGTCGTGACGTTCGGTACCCAGCACGTACAGGCCGCCCAGCTCGCGCACCTGATCGCCCTCAGCGCGGCACGATACCTTCAGCTCCCCGAGTACTTCCTGGTAGCGGCCCTGCGCAGCCTTGCGTGCGGCCTGGAACTCTTCGGGCATCTGATCGATCGGCATCGGCAGGTCGAAGTCGTCGGTGAGCAGCGACGGGTCGTGCCCTTCCTTCAACACCTGATGATGTGCCAGGCCCTCCGGGTTACCACCGAGCAGAATGTCGACGCCGCGACCGGCCATGTTGGTGGCCACCGTGATCGCGTGCAGCCGACCGGCCTGGGCGACGATCTGCGCCTCACGTGTGTGCTGCTTGGCGTTGAGCACCTCGTGCGGGATGCCGCGCTGCTGCAGGTGCCGCGAGAGATACTCGCTCTTCTCGACGCTGATGGTGCCCACCAGGACGGGTTGGCCCTTCTCGTACTTCTCAGCGAGGTCTTCCACCACAGAGCGGAACTTCGACTCTTCGGTCTTGAAGATCAGGTCGGCCTGGTCGAGGCGGATGATCGTCTTGTTGGTGGGGATCGGCACCACCTGCAACTCGTACGTAGTGGCAAGTTCAGCGGCCTCGGTCTGGGCCGTACCGGTCATACCCGACAACTTGTCGTACATGCGGAAGTAGTTCTGCAGGGTGATCGTGGCGAGTGTCTGGTTCTCTTCCTTGATCTTCACACCCTCCTTGGCCTCGACGGCCTGGTGGATGCCCTCGCTCCAGCGGCGGCCTTCGAGCACACGACCGGTGAACTCGTCGACGATCTTCACCTCGCCGTTGGCGATGATGTAGTCCTTGTCGCGTTTGTACAGTTCCTTGGCTTTGAGGGCCACCGACAACTGGTGCACGAGGTTCTGCTGTACCTCGTCGTACATGTTGTCGATGCCGAGCGCCTGCTCGACCTTGTCGATGCCGGCTTCGAGCGGAACGACGACGCGCTTGTCCTCTTCCACCTCGTAATCGATGTCGCGCTTGAGCGACCGGACGATGCTGGCAAAGCGGTAATAGAGCTTGGCGGCATCGGCCACGCGGCCGCTGATGATCAGCGGGGTGCGGGCCTCGTCGATGAGGATGCTGTCCACTTCGTCGACGATCGCGAAGTTGTGGCCGCGCTGCACCTTGTCGTTCAATGTGCCGGCCATGTTGTCGCGCAGGTAATCGAAGCCGAACTCGTTGTTCGTGCCGTAGGTGATGTCGGCGCTGTAGTTGACCCGCTTCTCAGCAGGGCGCTCCTTGAAGCCGGGAATGATCAGACCGACTTCCAGGCCCATCCAGTTGTGGATACGGCCCATCCACTCGGCGTGGAAGCGAGCCAGGTAGTCGTTCACCGTCACCAGGTGCACACCCTTGCCCGACAGACCGTTGAGGTAGGCCGGCAGGGTGCTGACGAGGGTCTTGCCCTCGCCGGTCTTCATCTCGGCCACCCAGCCGAAGTGCAGCGCGGCGCCACCCATCATCTGCACGTCGAAGTGACGCTGACCGATGACTCGCGTGGCGGCCTCGCGAACTGCGGAAAACGCCTCGCACAACAGATCGTCGAGCGGTTCGCCGCGCTCGATGCGACCCTTGAATTCTGCGGTCTTGGCGCGTAGCGCATCGTCGGACAGCGCCCGGAACTCGGGCTCAAGTGCGTTGATGTCGGGGACCAGACCTTCGAGGGCCTTGATCTTCTTGCCTTCACCAGCGCGGAGGATGCGGTCGAGGATGCTCATGCGGGACGGAATCCTACCTGCGGTGCCTGCGCGAGCCTTGGCATGACCTGCCCAGCCGCAAGACTTCCGCCCTCTCCGGGGCCGCCAGCGGCACCTTTCGCGCAGGCCGAAGCGGGTCTGCGGCCGCCGAACACGGCACCCCTCAGCTTGCTCTGGCCAGGCTGGGCGCCCAGCCCGAGCGGACCGCACTCGTCGACGATGCGCGGTCCGGGGTGGCGGCTGCCGCCACGCACACGACCTCGGAGATACCCGCACCCAGGAGTGCGTCGCGCGCAGCGCACAGCGTGGCCCCGGTGGTGACCACATCGTCAACGAGCAGCACCCGCAGATGCGGCGACACTGGGCGCGCTCGGAACTGTGGCGCGTTCAACCGCTCGGCCCGAGTGTGCCCGGTCTGCGCCGGGCCGTGGCTGCGATACAACAGCCGACGACAGGGCACCCCCAACTCGTGGGCAACTGCTCGCGCCAGCAACTCGGCCTGGTCGTAGCCCCGGGTACGTGACCGCGAGGCACTCGTGGGCGCCCACGTGACGACATCGACCCGGCCGACATGCAGGCGGCGCACCATCAGCGCCGCGAGCACCTTGGCCACGGAGCGCCGATTGCGGTACTTGAGGCCATGGACGACCTCACGTGCAACCCCTTCAAAGCGCAGCGGGGCGAGCACCCCACCATCTCCGACCTGGGCTTTCGCACTCGCGAGCGAGAACCGGCAGCGCCGGCAGAGTACATCGCCGGGCTGATTGCAACCGGCGCAGAAAGTAGTGAACATCATGCTGCAACAAGTACCACGGGGGTCTCACAGGGTTTCCGGTAGCGTCGCCCACGTGTTCCTCCCGCTGCCGCCAGACCGCATCCCTGAGCGGATCCTGCGCTGCATGGTCGGCTTGGCGATGTTCGGCCTGGGCATCAGCATGTTCATCACCTCCGAACTCGGTCTCGCCGCATGGGACGTGTTCCACCAGGGGTTCGGCCGCAAGACCGGCATCCCCACCGGCATCGTCATCGAACTCACGGGCGCCGTCATCGTGCTGCTGTGGATCCCGTTGAAGGAGAAGATGGGCCTGGGCACGTTGATGAACGTGATCGAGATCGGCCTGGTGGTGTACCTGATCGATGATCACCTCCCCCACTCCAACCTGCTCGTCGTGCGCTTCGCCTATCTCGGCGGCGGATTGCTGTCCATCGCGCTCGGCACCGGCCTGTACATCGGCGCCGGCCTTGGTTCCGGCCCGCGCGACGGGTTGATGCTCGGGCTGGCCAAGCGCGGCATCAGCGTGCGCGTCGCGCGCACGGGTATCGAACTGGTGGTGCTCGCCGCCGGCCTCGCGCTTGGCGGGGCGATCGGCATCGGCACAGTGGCGTTTACCTTCGGCATCGGCCCACTCGTGCATGTGTTCATGCCCAAGTTGCGCCTCAGAGGCGACGTCACCGTGCTCGCCAGCGCCCACTGACCCACCGCACCCCCCCACCCCCGCTCCAGCCCCCCTCTGCCCCACCCCCACCCCAGCCCCTCCCCCCCCAGCCCCTCCCCCCCAGTTCGTGTCACACACCGGCCACGGGGCGCCGTGGCCGGCGTGTGGCCAGGGCAGGGTGAACTGCCGGAATGAGGTGCCCGCTGTCCCCAGTTGGGGCATGAAACGCTCGCTTTCCCTCGTTGAGGTCGGCAATCGAAATGGCGGTCTGGTGACCGACAGCGACGCGCTCGCGCTCATGGGGCCCGAGGCGTGGCGTCGGCGGCAGGACGGCGGCCTGTGGTTGGAGGTGGCACCACACCATTACCGCCACGTCGCGGCGCCCTTGACCTTCGACATGCAGGCACGCGCCGGAGCAGCCTGGCTCGGTCACCGAGGAGCGCTGTTCGGATCATCGGCGCTGACGTGGCTCAGTGTGGAGGTGCCGACGCCGCACCACGCAGAGTTCCTGGTGCCCAGAGGTCGCCGATCGATCCGGAGCTTGGTCCTGCATACCACCACACGATGGGACGAGCGCGACGTATTCCGTCACAAGGGCCTGCGGACGACGACCGCAGCGAGAGCGATCATCGACTGGGCCACACAAGGAGCGAGCGCCAGGGATCTCGAGCGTGCCATCGACAGCGCGATTCGGCTCCGCCGAACGGCGCTCTCGCGGCTCACCGACCGTCTGGGCGTTCTCAGCGGCTCAGGGCGCGGAGGCGTCGTGCTGCTCAGGGAACTCCTGTTGGACAGCGGAGGTGAGTCGCACCTCGAGCGTCGCTTTCTCCAACTGGTACGGCGCGTCGGCCTTCCACGCCCGCAGACACAGGTCGTGTTCCGAGCGAACGGCACGACGGTCGCCCGCGTCGACTTCCGCTTCCCAGGCACCAACGTCATCGTCGAAGTCAGCGGAAGGCTGGGCCATTCATCGGACAGCGACCGCCGCAAGGACGCCCGACGACGGAACCACCTCCAGCAAGCTGGTCAGATCGTCTTGGAGTTCACCACCGCGGATGTCATCGAGACGCCAGACCACGTCCTCCAAGTGCTCATCCGTTCCCTTCCGGACACACAACGGCCACGAGCCTCCGTGGCCCGTGTGTGACACGAACGGGATGAGGGGTGGGGTCAGATCGAGAAGTCGAGGCCACTCCACACGCCGTCGGGGCTGCGATGCGCCGCCGACGCGGACGGCGAGCCGCTGATTGCGGTCTCCAGCTCATCGACGCGATCAAGCAGCGACGACAGGCTGGCGCCGACCAAGTCGGGCAGGACGGCCTCGTCGAGATCTGGTTCCGACACCGCGATGTTGACACGACTGCGCGACACGATCTGACCGGGAACTCCGACCACCACAGACTTCGGTGGCACGGGCCGTACGACCACCGAGTTGGCCCCGATTCGACTGTCCGCCCCCACGGTGATCGCGCCGAGCACTTTGGCCCCCGCACCGATGACCACGCGATCGCCGATTGTCGGGTGCCGCTTGTGTCCGCGGTCGAGCGTCGTGCCACCCAGGGTGACGCCGTGGTAGATCGTGACGTCGTCGCCGACCACCGCGGTCTCACCGATGACGACGCCCATCCCGTGGTCGATGAACAAGCCCGACCCCAACTTCGCGCCGGGGTGAATCTCGATCCCCGTGAACTTGCGCGCCATCTGCGAGACCGCGCGGCCAGCAAACCGTTGGTCGCGCAGCCACAGCCAATGCGCCACGCGGTGAGCCCAGATGGCGTGAACGCCCGGGTACAACAAGGCCACTTCCAACAACGAGCGCGCCGCCGGATCGCGATCACGCGCCGCGTGGAGATCGTGCCGCCAGGAACTCATCTCGGTCAGATCCGCTCAGTCAGCCAAATCGGCATAGAGCGCCGTCGACAGGTAGCGCTCGCCGAAGCTGGGGATGATGACGACGATGCGCTTGCCGGCGTTCTCGGGGCGATTGGCCACCTGCACTGCGGCCCACACGGCAGCACCGCTGGAAATGCCGACCAACACGCCCTCTTCCTTGCCCATCCGCCGGGCGGTGGCGAACGCATCGTCGTTGGTGACCTGGATGACCTCGTCGGTGATCGACATGTCCATGTTCTTCGGGATGAACCCGGCACCGATGCCCTGGATCGGGTGCGGACCCTTCGACCCACCCGAAAGCACCGGCGAGGCAGTCGGTTCGACGGCGATGACCTTGAGGTTCGGGTTGAGTTCCTTCAACCGCGCCCCTGCGCCGCTGATGGTGCCACCGGTGCCAACGCCGGCGACCAAGTAGTCGACGTTGCCATCGGTGTCGCGCCAGATCTCCTCGGCCGTGGTGGTGCGATGGATCGCCGGGTTGGCCGGGTTCTCGAACTGCTGCGGCATGAAGTACTTCGGGTCGCTGGCAGCAAGCTCGGTGGCCCGCGCAATGGCGCCGCCCATACCCTCGGGGCCTGGGGTGAGAATCAGATCCGCGCCGTAGGCACGCAGCAGCATGCGGCGCTCCTTCGACATCGTCTCGGGCATCGTGAGCACGATCTTGATGCCTCGTGCGGCAGCGGCCATTGCCAGCGCGATACCGGTGTTACCCGAGGTCGGCTCGACGATGACCGTATCGGGGCCGATCTTTCCGGCTGCGGCTGCGGCGTCGAGCATGGCCACGCCGATGCGGTCCTTCACGCTGCTGGCCGGGCTGTAGAACTCGAGCTTGGCGACCACCTCTGCCACCGCTCCGGCGGTGACTCGGTTGATGCGCACCAGTGGCGTGTTGCCCACGAGTGCGGTGACGTCGTTTGCGATGTTGGCCATAAGAGTGCTCCTCAGCAGGTCCGCGGATTTGCTGACTACTTTAGTCGGGATTTGGACGCGTCGGCAACGGCCAGTTGCAGCCGGGAACTGGGAAGGCCTGGTCCCGCATTGCGGGACCAGGCCTTCCCAGAAGCCGACTTGGGAAGATCGCTTCCCAGAAACCGGTGACTCAGTAGCGGTAGTGGTCGGACTTGAACGGGCCGCTGGGGTCGACGCCCAAGTACTCCGCTTGCTCGTCGGTCAGCTTGGTGAGCTTCACACCAAGAGCATCGAGGTGCAGCGACGCGACCTTCTCGTCGAGACGCTTGGGCAGCACGTGCACGCCCAGCGGGTAGTTCTGCGTGTGCGCGAAGAGTTCCATCTGAGCAATGACCTGGTTACTGAACGAACAGCTCATCACGAAGCTCGGGTGACCGGTGGCGCAACCGAGGTTCACGAGGCGACCCTCGGCAAGCACGATGATGCTGTGGCCATCGTCGAACGTCCACAGATCGGTGCCCGGCTTGAGTTCGTCGCGGGTTGCGCCGCTACGTGCCAGACCGGCCATGTCGATCTCACTGTCGAAGTGCCCGATGTTGCACACGATCGCGTTGTGCTTCATCTTGTGCATGTGCTCGACGGTGATGATGTGGTCGTTGCCGGTGGACGACACGAAGATGTCGGCCTGGCCGACCACATCCTCGATCACGGTGACCTGGTAACCCTCCATCGCCGCCTGGAGCGCGTTGATCGGGTCGATCTCGGTGATGATCACACGCGCACCCTGGCCGGTGAGTGCCTGAGCACATCCCTTGCCCACATCGCCATAACCGGCAACCACGGCCACCTTGCCAGCGATCATCACGTCGGTCGCGCGGCAGATCGCGTCGATCAACGAGTGACGACAGCCGTACAGGTTGTCGAACTTGCTCTTGGTGACCGAGTCGTTGACGTTGATCGCCGGAAACAGCAACTCGCCGCGTTCGTGCATCTTGTACAGACGCATCACACCCGTGGTGGTCTCCTCGGTGACGCCCTTGATGTCGGCGGCCATGCGAGACCACTTGGTGGGGTCGGTCTTCAGACTGCGCTGCAGCAGACCGAGCACGATGGCGAACTCAGCGTTGGATGCCGTGGTGGGGTCGGGCACCTCGCCGCTCTTCTCGAACTCGACACCCTTGTGCAACAACAGGGTCGCGTCGCCACCGTCGTCGAGGATCATGTTGGCAGTCTGGGGAGTGCCATCGGCCGCATCGGGCCACGACATCATCTGCTCGGTGCACCACCAGTACTCCTCCAGCGTCTCACCCTTCCAGGCGAACACGGGGATGCCATTGGGCTCCTCAGGGGTGCCGTGCGGGCCGACCGCGATGGCGGCCGCAGCATGGTCCTGCGTCGAGAAGATGTTGCAGCTGGCCCAGCGCACCTCGGCACCGAGCTCGACCAGCGTCTCGATGAGTACGGCGGTCTGGATGGTCATGTGCAAGGAACCCGAGATGCGGGCACCCTTCAACGGCTTGAGCGGGCCGAACTCCTTGCGCAGGGCGCGCAAGCCGGGCATCTCGTGCTCGGCAAGGTGGATCTCCTTGCGACCGAACGGTGCGAGGGAGAGGTCGGCGACGCGGTAGTCGCGGCGCGCGGCGATGGATGTCATAGTGGTTCCTCCGGGGAAGCAACGTGGTGGGAACCGGGCCGGTGCCAACTGGCAGCTCTCTGATCAGCCCGAAGAGACCTTCAGCTTAGAGGCTCAGTCGTCGAGGATGACGGCACTCACGTCGAGCAGGTAATGCGTATAGCCGCGGAAGTTGAACACCTGCAGCACCTGGCTGGCGTCGTAGCGGGCCATCACCATGTTGGGGATGGCCTCTGCCTCACCGAAGTTCAGGTTCGACGCCAGCGGCAGCGACCCGCCACCCGGGTACACCGTGAGGTAACTGGAGGCGGGCACCGTGGGGTACTGGCGCATCATCGTGGCGACGGTGAGGTTGCCCAGCAGACCCAACTGGTTGCCGACCGACGTGCTGTTGATGGTGACACTGCTGGCGAAGTTGGCGAAGCTCCAGTTCTCGGCCTGACCCGGCCCCAGCGGCACGTTGCCGAACGCTGGCTGGCGTGTGTCGAAGGCTCGGAACGGGGAGGTGAGCGGCACGATGCGGCCCTTGCGGGTCGCCTCGTCGGTGCCGGTCTCGAGCACACCGATCACGTCGACGACCACGTTCACCGAACCAGCGTGGTTGTACAGATGCAGCACACCGTTGGCGTCGAGCGGCACGATGACCAGGTTCGCCTTCACCTGCCCCGCGGCAGGGTTGAGGTTGCTGGTGGTAGGTGGTGTGCCGACCGAAATCGAGTCGGGCTGGGCCGTGATGAACGTGGCCCGGGTGGGCGCCACGGCAGTGATGTTGGCGACGACGCCGACCACGTTGGAGCCAGTGGGGACCGCGGCAGCGCCGGAGCTGTCGATCGGCGTCGCGCCCCACACCGTCAGCGACAGGTCGGTGCCAGCCCCGAGCGGCGTGTCGGGGGCGGCGTCGTTACGGGTGTCGAGGATGCGCGTGGGCACGGCAAGCGGCACCAACCGCGCTCCGCGGTACTCACCGGTGAAGTCGCTGGCGGTGCCATACGTGCTGGTGGAGATCCAGCCGAACACGTCGACGACCACACGCGCCTTTGCCGCGCCGACCGCACCGTTGCCGAACAACTTCACCGTCAGCTTGCCATCAGCCCCTGCACGCACGACCGCCAGGTTCGATGTGGTTTGCATACTGCGGAAGTTGAGCAACGACGTGTCGTCCGCCGGGGCAACTCCCGAAGGGTACGCACCGAGCCAGCCCGACACGCCCGGCTGAGCGATCGTGATGTTGACAACGACGGCGAGCACGTCGGAACCGGACAGCGGGACACCACCGAGACCCAACAGGCCGATGTTGAAGGTGGGCTTGGCCAAGCTGAGCGGCTTGCCACCGAGCGGAGCAACGTCGTTGATGGGAGGAACCGAGCTGTCTCCGGTGTCGAAGATGCGGGTCGGGGTGAGCGGGTGGTACTCGCCACCGGCACAGAGTCCGCCGAGGGTGCACGGGCCAGCAGCAGCCGCGATGTGCGCCTGCCCAGCAGGGACGACGACGAAGGCCGCGGCGAGCGCACCGACCGCGAGCATCGCCCGAATGGAGAATGAAGACCTCATGCGCATACCAATCTTCCCGATCAGGCCAGTGACGGCTCGGTCGTCGCGCCCGGCAAAAACCTTACCAGCCGACTGTTCGCCGTTCCGGTCAGGCACCGAACGTGGGAGCCAGGTCGCCGGACGCGATACGGGCATCGAATGCATCGGCATCTGCTGCCTCGACCGTGACCGCTTCGTCGGGCAACATCACCGGAATACCCTCACGCACCACATAACGACGACGCAGACGCGGGTTGTACAACCCCTGTTCGTCACCGAGGTAGTAGAGCGGTCCCTTATCGACGGGACAGGCCAACACGGCCAGGAGACGGGGATCGAGCGACATACGACCGGCCTTTCGGAGAGGGATTGTCAGGAACTAGTGATGAGTGCGAGCAACTCGGCGACCCGCTGATCGCAGTCGTCACGGGTGGGTGCTTCGAGGTTGAGCCGCAGCAGTGGCTCGGTGTTCGACGGGCGCAGGTTGAACCACCACGGCCCACAGTCCACGGTGAGACCGTCGAGATGGTCTTGCCCACACTGCGCGAACTCGGCGGCGATCTTCTCGATCACGACCTGCGTATCGGCCACTGAGGTGTTGATCTCGCCGCTGGAGGCATAGCGCTCGAATGGCCGACGTACTTCCGACAGGGCAACGCCGGCACGGCTGATCTCGTTGAGCATGAGCATGCTGGCGATGAGGCCACTGTCGGCACGGAAGTTTCGCAAGAAGTAGTAGTGCGCCGAGTGCTCGCCACCGAACACCGCTCCGGTCTCGGCCATCTGCTGCTTGATGAAGGAATGACCGACCTTGGTGCGCACCGGGATGCCGCCACGTTCGCGGATGACCTCGGGGACGGCACGCGAGCAGATCAGGTTGTGCAAGATGGTGGCACCGGGGTTGGTGCGCAACACGCCCGCGGCAAGCAACGCCGTCGTCGTGCTACCGCTGAGACCACGACCGGTTTCGTCGACCACGAACACGCGGTCCGCATCCCCGTCGAAAGCCAGACCGATGTCGAATCCGCCCGACAGGACACGGGCCTGCAGATCGCGCTGGTTGGCAGCCTGCAACGGATCGGCGGGGTGGTTCGGAAACGTGCCGTCGAGCTCGCCGTACATCACTTCCAGGGTGAGTTGCGGCAGACGCTCGAACACCGCCGGTACGACGAGACCGCCCATACCGTTGGCCGTGTCGGCAACGACCTTCAACGGACGCAGCGCAGCAACATCGACGAACGAGACCACATGATCGGCGAATGCCGACAAGAGATCGCGAGTGCTGAACGAACCGGCCGTTGCGGCCGAGGCCGGGCCGCGGCCGGCAAGCACGTCCTGTGCAGCGCGCTTGACCTCGTCCAGGCCAGTGTCGACGCCGACCGGACGGGCTCCGCTGAGGCAGAACTTCACACCGTTGTACTGCGCCGGGTTGTGCGACGCAGTGAACATCGCGCCGGGAGCATCCAGCGTTCCGGCGGCGAAGTACATCAGGTCGGTACTGGCCAGGCCGAGGTCGATGACATCGACACCCTGCTCCATCACACCACGCGAGAAGGCATCGACGAGTTCGGGGCCGGACGGCCGCATGTCGCGAGCAACGAGCAGTCGTTCGGTACCGCAGAAACGGGCGAAGGCGACGCCAAGAGCGTGAGCAACATCAGTGTTGACTTGGTCGGGCACCGTGCCGCGTACGTCGTACGCCTTCACGATGTCGTCGAGCACTCTGGGGTCAGTGGACATGCGGGGTCACAGGGTACCGGGAGGCGGCGAGGCCTCGTCGGGCGCACTCCACTCCGCGAGTTCACTTACTTCGGTATCCCGATGTTCGGCGTCATGATGTCCGGCGTGTTCCAGTTCTCCCAACGGCACCGGATGACCCGCTGTGGGTGTCCAGTCGAAGGAGTCCTCGTCGAAGGGCTCGGTGGCCGCGAGCAAGAACGGATGTGGGCTGCGGTGCTTCACGTCGCCGCGGAAGCGCCAGAACACCATCAGCAGTACACCCAGCAGGGACACCAGGTAGAACAACTGGTCCTTCGTCGAGGCCTCGTAATGCAAGCGAACATGTGTTGAGGTGGGGATCACGACCATGAAGTTGGGCGCGATGCGATATGGGCCGTCGGCGCCGTCGACCTGCCAGTTCGGGAAGTAGCTGACCTTCACCAGGACAGGAACGCCGACCTGCGACACGTCGAAGCTGACGTCCTGATCACCCAAGTGGTAGTTGGACACGGTGATGTCCGGCAGCGCGACGGTCTTGATCGGCGTGGCAGGAACCACGATGTCGACCTTGCGACCCGGCTTCAGCGGGGCCTCACCGACGCGGCGCGTCATATCCACCTGTACATCGATGCGTTGCCACGACGCGGGGCCATCGTCGGCCGGGATGGCCGCCCACTCGTCGGCGTTCTGGAACCAACTCGTGCCCAGCTCGAGGTTTCGTTCACGCTGATCGCCTGAACGTGGGTTCACCACTACGGGCTGCACCTTCAACGGCACCACCATGTCGCTGTCGCCCACTCGGTAGATCTTCCACGGGCCACTCGTTGCGACCTGGGTGAGATCGCCGCGCGAATCAGCCTGTTTCTTGGCCGCGTCGGTGAACACCAGCACGTACTTGATCCCCATCTTTTGCAGCATGGGCACACCGACCGAAGCGTTGTTGTCGGTGTAGCGCAGCTCGCGCACAGGATTCGAGCTGTTGGCGCTCATCGCCGCAGCCGTGAGGAAGTGGTACGGCGTGGTTCCCGATGCTTCGAAGAACAGACCCTCGGAGCTACCGATGCAACCGTCGGTCCAGTGCGGCAACAGCATCAGCGCCATGGTGGTGCCGTACTGCCCGGTGTCTCCATTGTTCTCCCACAGCGCCATACCGCAGCCCTGCGCAGGGTCGGTGCCCAGCGAGGCCATCGTGTCGACCAATGCCTTGTACTCGCCGTATGCGCCGCGTCCCTCGTAGCCGAGGAAGTTGTAGCGGGTCCAGCCGTCGGCGTAGGCGTCCTTCGATTCAGCGGACAGCGTGATCGGATCCCAGCCCGCGACACCCCACGAGTAGACGGACTTACCGTTCTTGGTGCTGTAGTGGCCACCCGGCACTTCACGGAACAAGAACAGTTCGCACGTCAGCACCACCAACCCAACCACCGCGGCGATCGCTGCGCCGGTGACCATCATCTGCTTGGCGGAGAGTTCCCGCTGCTGCCATCCACGCACCACGAAATGCACCACGTCGACGATGCCCACCATCATCAGCAACAGCCGCATGAGATAGAGGAACGGGAGCAGCCGCGGGTTCCACAGCAGACCGATCACCGGGAGGCTGTCGCGAGCGAGGAACGTCGCTGCCATCAGCGCGAAGCAGGTGATACCCAGCCACGCCCCGTTCAAGTTGCGTTTGATGACGCTGCTGATGAACCCGATGAGCGCGAACCCGGACACGATGATGTCGAGGACGGGGGTCCACGGGAAGAACATGTCCCAAAAGCTGTCGCCGGGCCCGTCCGGCCGGTAGCCGTACTTCATGTCGGTCATGTAGGCGTGGTTGAACAGGAACGGGAACACCCAGAATCCGGCGAGCATCAACGCGGTGATACCCATCGTGAGGCCGTAGATGAAGCGCGTCTTGTCCATCCAGACCAGCCACATGAGTAGCGCCGCAAGCACCACGAAGATCAGCACGATGCCGTGCGACAGCATCGCCAGCGCCAGCACGATCGCCGTCCAGTTCCGATGTTTCCCGGTCTCCAGCCCTCGGGCGAACAGACCGAGACCCAACACCGCCAACGACAGCGCGATGGAGAACGAGAACTCGCCGGCCATCGTGCTCTTCACGTTGCCGCCGTAGATGCTGAAGCTTTCGTCGAACAGGAAGGCGACAGCAGCAAGTGCCATGAGCTCAGGGATTGGGAAGACAAAGCGTGCGAGGCGACCGAATGCCCAGCAGCAGAACGGCAGGGTGACGATGCCGACGCAAACGACGAGCTTGAACGCGACGCCGTAGGCGAAGAACACGTTCAAGAACACAATGAGCAGCGCTGGGACGACCATGTAGAAGCGATACAGCGGGAAACCGTTGTACCAGTAGTTGCTCCAGCCGCTGATCTGCCCGTGCGACAACAGGTGGTCGCGCAGGTACGCCGGAGCCATCACGTGGGCTCCCATATCGCCGCCGGTGGGCGTGTTGTTGCGGAACACGAGATCGAGGTGCATCACTTCGAGCACGGCGAAGGTGCAACCACCAACAAGAACGAGCGCGGTGAGGTACTGCACTACTCGGGCCGCCGGCCAGGGTGAATTGATCCAGTTGACCGGACGACGAACGATGCGACGCAGCATGCGCTGGCCGATCGAGGGTGACGCGGGCGCGGCGACGTCCGCGACGAGTCGCTGATCGTCGACGTCGAGCGCCAGTTCGGGAAGGAGGTCGCCAGCTGCGTCAGTGTGCTCGGTCATGCCGGTGGGCATCTTTCCATGTAGCGGAACGGTTGAGGTGTCACGGTGTATCTCGCTGCAGGCTCAACGATGAGCAACGAGGATCAACCCCGTCGCGTTGAAGGCCATGTGCGTGAGCACCGACATGCCGAGGCGGCCCGTCCGCTGGGCGCAGACGCCGAGCACCAGGCCGACCACGAACAGTCCGGGGATGTTCACGGCTTGGAAGTGAATAGCGGCGAACCACAGCGCCACGAACGAGACGCCGGTGACTGCGCCGGTGCGGCGGGTGAACGCGCCTTGTAACAGTCCGCGGTAGGTGAGCTCCTCGACGAGCGGGGCGCCGACGACAACGATCAGGATCAGGATCAACATCCCGCTCCCATGCGCGTTGTTCCACAGATCGCGTGCCGGCTGTTCGATCTTGCTCATCGAGAATGTGTGCGGCCACAGGTGCTGCAGCGGGAGATACACCAGCTTCACGAATCCCAGCTGGGTGAGCACACCAAGAGGTACGCCGAGCAGATCGAGTGGCCGCAAGGTGTAGCCAAAGTCGCGGACGAGTGAGCCGCTGGCAGAACGGCGGGCCAGGAACAGGATTGCGCCGACCAGCGGGACCCATGCGGCAAGTTGTGCGGCCGCCAGCCACCATGGTCCGGCCTCGGCGATGTCGTGAGCGCCGCTGCCCGACAACACGATGCTGGACAACGTGCTGCCCAAGAACCAACCGCCGAGCCAGGTCAGCGAGGCATCGCGGATGGAAATTCCTACCGGTACGCCCAAGGTCGGAGCGACAGACGAACGGGGTGAGGGCACGGCAGCCGAGCCTACTGGCCAGGCGCGATCTCGGATCAGCCGGCGAGGCGGCCGGCGCCGGCGTACACGAGCTGACGGCTCGTACGACGGTCTTCCAAACGCCAACCGTTCGGCACCGACAGGCGGGCCGTGTGGCGCTGACACAGGTCGTATGCGTGCGGGTCGCGTTCGTCATACAGGTCGTCCAGCCAAACGAGAGATCGCGCGTACTGATAGGACAGGGTGGCCGTCGCCAACTCGGCACAACCCGTACGTGAACACTGCCTGCTCATGAACGTGAACGTTAAAACTCCTCGCGCGCAAAGTGGTGGATACCCCTCACGGCTCGCGCGACGCGTGGTTGCGGCCGGAGCCGGGCCCGCTGACGAGTCACCATCACGGTTCGCCCCTAGCATTGGCGCATGAGCAACCTCCCGCCGCCGCCCCCTCCGCCGCCCCCTGGGCGCGGCCAGCAGCACGGCAACCAGAACGGGACACCCCCGCCCGCCGGTGGCAAGGCTCGCGGCAATTGGCCGCGGTGGACCGTCCCGGTGTTGCTCGTGGTGCTGCTCGGCACGCTGCTCGTCAACCAGCTGATGCCCTCCGAGAGCGGCAAGAAGCTCAGCTACACCGAGTTCGTCACCGCCGTGGAGCAGGACGAAGTGGTCAAGTTCACCGTCACCAACGGCTCGAACTCGATTGCGGGCGAGTTGAAGGACGGCACGAAGTTCACCACCACGGTGCGCGACAACTTCCCGCTACAGAGCGAGAAGGATCTGTTTGAGACCCACAAGGTGGGGGTCTCGTACAAAGAACCCTCCAGCAACTGGTTGCTCAGCTGGGTCAGCCTGTTGCTGCCGTTCATCTTGATCATCGGCTTCCTCGTGTGGATGAACAAGCGTGCGCAGGGGCAGATGGGCAACGTCATGTCCATCGGCCGCAGCCGAGCCAAGGCCTACCAGGCCGACAAACCGTCCACCACGTTTGCGGACATCGCCGGCTACGAGGGCGTGAAGCAGGAGATCACTGAGGTTGTCGACTTCCTGCGCATGCCCGAACGCTTCCGCGAGATCGGTGCCCGCGTCCCCAAGGGCATCCTGCTGGTCGGCCCTCCCGGCACCGGCAAGACCCTGTTTGCACGGGCCGTCGCCGGTGAGGCCGGCGTCGGCTTCCTCAGTGTCACGGGCAGCGACTTCATGGAGATGTTCGTGGGTGTCGGCGCCAGCCGCGTACGCGACCTGTTCGCACAGGCCCGCAAACTCGGTCGGGCGATCATCTTCGTCGACGAGATCGACTCGATCGGTCGCAAGCGCGGCGCTGGCCTCGGCGGCGGCCACGATGAGCGCGAGCAGACGCTCAACCAGATGCTCTCCGAGATGGACGGCTTCGAGACCACCGAGGGAATCGTCGTCCTCGCGGCCACGAACCGCCCCGACATCCTCGATGCTGCCTTGCTGCGCCCCGGCCGCTTCGACCGCCAGATCGTGGTGCCGTTGCCCGAAGCCAGTGAGCGCGAAGCAATCTTGAAGGTACACAGTCGCGACAAGCGCATGGGCGGCGACGTCGACCTCGAGACGATGGCCAAGGCCACACCCGGGATGAGCGGCGCCGACCTGGCCAACGTGGTCAACGAAGCGGCGTTGTTCGCCGTTCGTCGTGGTAGCAAGCAGATCGAGCGCATCGACTTCGAGAATGCCCGCGACCGTGTGGTCATGGGCGCCCGCCGCGAAAGCCTGGTGCTCAGCGCTGAAGAAAAGCGGGCCACTGCGGTGCACGAGAGCGGACACGCAATCCTCACCGTCGTGCTGCCCAACGCCGACCCGTTGCACAAGGTCACCATCCTCCCCCGCGGAATGGCACTCGGCGTCACCTGGAGCCTGCCCGAGGAACGGCACACGTACTCGAAGGAGTTCTTCGAAGACGTCATCTGCCGAGCAATGGGCGGCCGTGTGGCCGAGAAGATCGTCTTCGGGCAGCTCAACTCTGGTGCCGCCAACGACCTCGAGCAGGCCACCAGCATCGCTCGCCGTATGGTGCGCGAATGGGGTATGAGCGACGCCGTCGGCCCGATGGCCTGGAGCGGCCATCAGCAAGTGTTCCTGGGTGAAGATCTGATGACCCAGGGACGCGAATACAGCGACGACACGGCCAAGCTGATCGACAGCGAAATCGCCCGCATCCTCCACGAGCAGGAAAGCCGAGCACTGGCGGTGCTCACCAAGCACCGCAAAGCACTCGACACCGTCTCGGAAGCGTTGCTCGAACGAGAGACGATGGACGGGGCCGAGGTCGCCAACCTGGTGCACGGCAGCCTTGACGACATCGTCACCGAGCAGCCCGCTTCCATCGACTGATCAGTCGGGTCGACCCAGCTCAGGTTCGGGGGTGCTGCCAGGGTCGCGCGCCTCGGCGACAGCAGCCCATAAATCAGTGGCCGACACCGGACCGGTGAACCCGGCACGGACGATGCCAGCAGCGTCGGCGATCGCAACGATCGGTACGGCCTGGATGCCGTACTTCGTGTGCAGCGCCCGAGCAGCGGTGTACTCCACGTCCACCACGGACACCTGCGCACTGCGCAACACCTCGGCCTTGCGGACCATGTCGGCACACGCCGTACAGCTCGCCGACGAGAACACCACGACGATCCACGGAGTCGGCGCATCGAAGTCGGCGCGGTCGAGCTGGGCGGGAACGTCGAAGCGCGGTTGGGTGGGGGCCTCCACCACCTGACGACGACGAAGTACGAGCCCGACGCCAACTGCCACGACCACAACCACCAACGCGACGATCACCTGCACCATGTCAACCCGCCTTCATCTCGACCCACACGAAGTCAGCCCGGTAGCGCCAACGATGCGGACCGACCCTTGAGAGCGTGTCCACGCGGCAGGAGTCGTTGCACGATGATTGGCTGATCGGCCACGACAATCAGCGGATGGCCAACCGCTGATGCATCGGCAGGAATGTTCACGGTGGTCACAGCGCCGGCGAGCAGCGTGATCTTCTCCAAACCCGGCACCGCCACGAGGCCTCCCGGACCGAGCACCTTGACGGTGACAGTGGCGTCGACGAAGGCCAGGTTCAGCACCACCAGCACTTCGTCGGCCGCCGCTTCGGGACCGAACGCCATACTCCATTGGAAGAAGCCAGGATCCGCGAAGTACTGCTCGACGCCCAGCACAACAGATGTCACCGACGGGCCCTCGTCCTTGCGCGTGACCGCCATCTCGACCACGATCGGCGCCCCGGTCATTGAGGTGAAGGCGATTCCGTGCCGACCCTGCGGGAGATCGGGGACATCGGTGAGACTGAACGAAACAACCCGACCGGCCGGAACGGCGATCTCGCCAGGGTTGGTGAACGTGTCGCTGACGACGCCGTAGAACACCGGCTGCACCTGTGCGTCCTGAGTGCCCGGGTTGTAGATGCTGAACCGCTCGAAGTTCGTGCCGTCTTTGATGCCGCCGGCGAAGTACCAGTTGGGCGACGGTGTCGGTGCGCCGAGGCTCATCGAGAACCCATGCCGCTCACCCGAGTAGCGCTGGGCACGAGCCGCGACCACGCGTCCACGGCTGGCGATCACCGCCAGCGAGTACACCGCCTCATCCTTGGCCAACAACTGCTCGTCGACCACCAGGACAGAGTGACCCGGAACAGGGACGCCCTGCAGCACCCCCGGCTGGCGGGTGCCATCCGTGCCAGCGAACGTGAAGTCGACAATCGCGTCGTCAGGGAACGGGTTGGTGATGACGATGTCTTCTTGGCTGCCGCCCTGGGTGTAGTTGTCGGCGAAGTACCAGCTGCCCGAGGTGCTGTTGGTGCACGCGCTCACAGAATCGCCGTTGGCCTGCTCGGCGCGCTGTTCGACGAACCCGCCACCGCCTGCGATCTCGACCATTGCTGAGACATAGTTGCCCTTCGGCAGCAGGTCGCCGATTGCCACCGTGTACGTGTCGCGCAGCGGTACTTGGAAGTCGGTTTCCACCGGAGCGACGCCCAATTCGTCGGTAAACAACGTGAGGTGACCAGCGAGCGCGGTGTCGCCGGGGTTGGCAACTGCAATCGTGCCACCAAGACCGTTGTCGGTGAGTGGCACCCCCGCACAGAACCAACTGGAAGTGAGGAACTCGAGGTGCGGCACGAACGGCATTGAGGGTGCTGCGAGGTTGGCATACGTAGGGGTTTGGGCTGGTTCGGGCGATGTCTGCGCTGCGGCGAACAGCAAGCCCAGTGGTAGCAGCACGACGAGTACGAGGGTGAGTAGGCGACGATTCACGACTCGGCCTCCCATCGACCAGCATCCCAGTCGGTGCCGTCGGAGCCGAACGTGGGCTCGTCCGGTGCTTCCACGAGTTCAGCCGACTCGGCCCACGGGTCGGGCGCAATCGGATCGTCGACCCATTGCTCAGGCGCAGGCCAATCATTCCCAAGCGTTCCCTCGCTGCCCTCGCCGGCAGCCGGTGACACGGTGCCGGTGGGTGCGGTCAGCGGCGTCCGCAGGTCGAGCAGCGCTTGATACTCCCCATCGGAGAGCCGGCCACTCGTCACACGCTGCCGGCGGCGACGCCACTGCAGCGGACGTACCGGGCTGGCCGCGAGCACGAGCGTGAGCCACGCGACGACCTGTGCAAGCACCCAGAGTTCGCGGACGACTGGCGTCTCGTAGGTGAGCACAGCTCGACCGGCGGTGGGGATATCGAAGGCCATGGTGGAGCCGAACGCGCGACGGGCCGGGACGGGAGTGCCGCCGACGGTGAGCTTCCACTTGTTGTCGAACGGGACCGCCACGTGCAAGGTGCCGGCGGGCACGTCGCCGGTGGCGTCACCGCGATCGGGGGCACCGACAGCGAACGGCGTGGAGCCGCGCAGGTCGGCCTGAGCGAGCACTTCGCCTCCGGCCTGGCTGCTCGCCTCGGCGCCCGTCGGCGACAGGATCGAGCGCGTTGGCGTGTAGGCCGTGTTCTCGTAGATCACGTAGTTCGGTGGACGCGTCAGTGGCGCAGCAAGGTCGAGCTGGTCCTCCAGCACATCAACGAGCCCGAACGGCGCTGGCAGCGGATGGTCGATCGTGCCGTTGGCCCCGTCGGCGACCGGCACGACGACGTAGCGGATGCCGTACTGCGCGAGCAGGCGGCCACCCCGCAACGTGGAACCGGAGGCGATGGAGCGCAGCGCTGCAGCGATTTCCTTCTCGACGGGTGACGGCCGCCCAGCCCAGTGGTTCTCGAGCGTGATTGGTCCGTCGTCGGTGATCGCGTACCCGATACCGGGCTGATACGTGTAGGCCGCCACCGGGATCGCCTGCGGATCGCCGATCCACAACACTCGGTAATCGCCCTCCTGCGGGTTGGTGGGCAGCTGCGCGAGCACTGAGATCAGCGTTCGATCGGGCATCCCCCACTGACCGTCCGAGACCGTGATCAGACCCGGCACGATGCCGATGACGATGGCCACACCGCTGATCAAACCGAGCGGCTGTCGCCACCCGAACGACCCGCCCAGAACATCGTCCTGGAACGCTGCCGCCAACGTCGCTGCCGACAGCGCCACGCCGATGGCGACGGGAACCAGCAGCACACCGGGCTCAGGTAGGCGGAACGGCAGCAGCGAGCGGTCATCGAGGAACGCCAGCGTGCCGAACCCGAACACCAGCAGGCTGGCACGCACAGCCCACGTGAACCTCCACGCACGGGCCACGAGCGGCGCCACCAGCACCGGCAGGAACAGCGCGACCACGATGACCGACGGGCCGTTCGAGTCATCGAGGAAACGCGACAACGTGCGCAAGCCAAGTGACCGCGAGGTGGTGACCGGCACCCCGACGATCGATGTCCAGCCATCGCGTCCGAACAGCGAGAACGCCCACGGCAGGTTGACGGCAAACCCGACCGCCGACGCTCCGAGCGCTGCAAACACCACGGTGACCGCAGATCGGCTCGAGCCACCGCACACGATGGTGCCGACAGCCACAAGCACGGCCATTCCCACCAGCACCAGCGCGTAGGACGGCACGAACGCCACCGCCACCGCGGTGAGCAGCGCGAGTTGGGCGAAGCGACGGACCAGCTTGGGTTGGGGCACCTCCACGTAGTGCTCGATCTCGGCATCGTGACGACTGCCGGTGGTCTCGATGCCGGCGATGCGCCGAAGCAGGTGCAATCCCCACGGTGCTGCGGCGTAGCAGGCCAACGCCGACCAATGGCCGCCCGACAGCAACTGGGCAGGCAAGGGCAACGCGGCGTAGACCGCGAGCGCGGCGATGCGCGCGCGCGCCGTCGGGTAGAGCGACGCCAGCCGCCAGATACCGAGGTACCCACCGAAGAGCAGGCCGACGACGCACACCGTCTGCAGGAGACCCATGTGGAACAGCGTGGCGACGCTGCCCACGGCGATGAGGCCGACTCCGGTCGGCACCGCCGAGGTACTGCCCAGCCCGTGACCAGACCAGTTCGACAAGTAGTCGCCGACCATCCCGCGCGGGCTGATGGGGAACTTCATGAACTCTCCGAATGACGGAATCCCACCGGTCAGCAACTGCCGGCTGCCAACGACGGCCAGGACCGTGATCGCCAGCCACGCCAGGACCGGCGCCGAACCGGCGGTCTGACGCCAACGACGCTCGGTGGTCGAGTCGGGGTCGATCTGTCGACTGTCGCGCGAACGCAGGTACCGCGTGACGCGTGCACTACCGCGCAGCTGCAAGCCGGCGACTTCCGCATCGGGCACCAGGCGCAGCGCCTTCAACGATCGGCGCCGCCGCACATGGGACGGCGTGCGCGGCACAGTGCCCAACAGCGCCCCCAGCGAAGCGGCGGCATGACGGAAGCGACCGGTGAGAATGCCCACGATCGATTCGGCAAGGGTGATCAACACGAGCTGCAAGGACAGAAACGGCAGCCGTCCGGCCCCCGTCAGCGTGAGTACTGAGCGCATACGGTGACGCGCTGCCATCGTGGTGTGGTGCAGGTCGGGCCGCCGCTGGAGCAACTGCTCCCGGTGTCGGGCTCTGGCGGCGGGCACCACCACCACACGCGCACCGCCGAGGTGCGCGCGCCAGCACAGATCAATGTCGTCACCGTGGTATTCGATGCTCGGGTCGAATCCGCCGAGAGCGCGGAACAGATCGGCACGCACCAGCAAACACGCCGACGACACGGCGAACACATCGCGCACGGCGTCGTGCTGTTCCTGGTCGACCTCGCCCGGTTCGACGATCGGGTCGACTTCACCGAAGCGATCGACGCCAAGTCCTACATGCTGCAGCACATAGCTGCGATCCCATGAGACCAGCTTGGGACCGACGACGCCAGCGTTCGAGCGGTACATCTCCTCCACGAGCAAGCGGATCGCCCCGGGATCGAGTGCGACGTCGTCGTGCAGGAAGCAGAAGAAACCGTTGTCGCCCTCGACGAGGCGCAGCACCTCGTTGGCCGCCGTGCCGAAGCCGGGGTTACTGGACACAGCGCGCACGAAGCAGTCGGGCACCGTGCTGCGGATGAGTTCGGGAAGTTCACCCGGATCACCGCACACGAGGAACAGACACTTGAGGCTGCCGTAGTCCTGCGCTGCCAGCGAGCGCAGCACCTCATCGAACCATTCACCGGGCTCGTGAACGACCATCACGGCCACTACGGGCGGGGCGATCGGCTCAACGGGTTCCACGAACGGTCAAGGCTAGCTGCGGCACCCCTCCCACGACCGGTCACCCACCTGAACGAAGCCGGAGCGCGAGCGGCTGCTCGCTAGAATGAGCACTGCTCGCCGGCCCCGGCGACGTCACGGAGGACGTACCATGGCGTGTATCGCTTTCCCGTCGTTCGACCTCTCCGCTCTCGATGTGCGCCAACTTGAGTTCCCTCTGGTGGACGACAAGGTCGTCGCGCTGACGCGAGACGCGGCCTACGTTGCGATCGGATTCGGCGTGCTCGCGTTTCAACAGGCCCAGGTTCGCCGTCGCGAACTTGAGAAGGTTGTCTCCGGCATCGTGCGCAGCCTCACCAGCCACTGACCCGAGGGTCAGGCGAAGTAACCGCTGACGTCGATCACGACATGCAGTGTCGTGCTCGAGAGCACACACCACCGGCCGGATACATCATCGGGGCCGATCACCGTGGTGGCGGCGTTGAATCCGGCGATGTAGCGCACCATCGACAGCGACGGCACCGGAGTGAGGCACGCGTGCACCGTGAGGTACCCGGCAGAACTCGGCCCAACCGCCGTCACTTCGGCGAGGACCGCGCGCATCGTGCCGGCCGCTGGCAACCCGCCCACTCCAGCCAGGGGCAGTGCGCGATTGGCACCGGCGCCGAACGCCCCGGCCAGGCCGATGTTGGCGTCCGGCCGTGAGTCGAGCACCCGCACCGGGGTGATTGCGAAGTACTTCGTGGTGGCGGCCGCGCCGAACCAGCCGCTGAGGTCGAGCACCACGTGCATCGAGGTGTGAAGGTACACACAGACCTCACCGGCACCGTTCAGCGCCACCTCGACATGGTTCGTGATACTCGTCCCCACGGCGGTGTTCAGCGAGCTGACGAGCGGCCGCGCGGCGTTGCATGGGTAGACGGTGAGGAACCCGTTCCCGGTGGCCCCGATCGCATGCACTGTGAGCGCCGCTGCTGTTGCGCCCGACGGAGCCCGACCCGCACGAACAACGGGAACGCGGATGACCGTGCCCGCAGCAGGAGGAGCTTTGGTGGTGCGCGAGTCGTACAACCGCACCGGGTTGATCGGTTCGAACCTCACACCGGACGTGGTGGAGTACGAACCGAACATGTCGACCACCACATCAAGGTCGCCGTTGCTGAACACGCAGAACGTGCCGTCGGCAGCGAGGCGCACCACGGTGGAACCGGCGATCACGCGGTTGGGCACGGTTTGCACCACCGAGGCCGTTGGCCTGGTGACACCGCAGGGATACACGGTCAAGTAGCCCGCGACCGTCGGATTGATCGCAGTGACGTTCACCGAGGCCGCAGTAGCGACTCCGGCGAGACCTGTCTGCACCACGAGCGTGCAACCGCTGAGCAACCTGACCGGGTTGGTGCCGGTGCCGTCGCGGGTGTCGATCAAGCGCACAGGCGTGATCGGGTTGAACTGAGCGCCTGCCGCGGCGGGGAGGTTGCCACCGATGGGCGGCTCGTTGCGGCCCACGCACGGGTCTGCGTTCACGGTGCCGCGGACGTTGAACCAGTTCGACTTGAGCCCCATCGCCGACTTGAACGAATCGCCCGTGATGGTGACCGAACCGACGGTGCCCAACAGTTTGAGCTGTGTAACCCGGCCGCCCCAGTCGCCTTGGCCGTTGCGACCGGTGATCGAGATCGAGGACAGCGACCCGATGGAGGGGTACTTGGCCGCGATGGAGCTGGCGCTGATCGCGACCGACCAGTTGTGGTTGGGGTTGAGGGTGACGTCATCTCCGTCGTCCTGAACCGCCGGGAACGGCCCGAGCTGCGAGCTGCCTGCGGCGGTCCAGCCTCCCGACGAGGCAGAGAACTGCGTGTAGGCGACCGGACCCGACGTGGAGCCGACACGGCGCACGACACCTGCAGTGGCAGCGACCGCAGCGTCGGTCGACGGGTACTCGACCTGGGTGAACGCGCCACCCACGGCAGTACGCGACGCGGCTCCCATGTAGGCCTGGCAAGAAGTCGAATCGCAGGTCTTGGCATACGCCGTGCGCCCTTCGGCGAGGCCGTAGCTGCGCGCGGCGACAGCCTGCGCCTGCAGCGCCTGGCTGCCCTTGCCACCCCCGGCGGCGGCCCACGACGGCGACATCTCTTTGGCAATCACCGAACGCAGGTATTGCTCGACGGCCACCTCATTCACCGTGCGGTTCTCGCCGATGGGTCCGTTGACCGCGCGGATCGCACCACGGTAGGCCTTGGTGGCTCCACCCGAGTAACACACCGATGCGAGGTCGGAGTACTTCGTGGTGACATTCGAGTCCACCGACGTGCTGATGGTGACCGACGACGGACTCGTGAGAGGGAGCTGCGTCCAGCCAGCACCGAGTGCCGCGCCGTCGACTGGGCACGACTCGATATCGGAGCGCACCCACACGCCATACACACCCTGGCTCATTTCGCGGGCGACGACCGACTTCCACGGCCCGCCGGCATAGCCGACGATCACGAGCCCACCGGTTGCGCTGACCACCGCCGTTTGCTGGTCGTCAACGCCTTACAACCGCACGGTCAGCAGGGAGTCGACGGGGACCGCTCCGGCAACGGTGCCGCCGTAATACCGGTCGAGGATCTGCGGCGCGGTCCAACCGTGATCGACCGCGTACCCATACGCGCCCCACTGCGAAAGCCCGATCCCATGGCCATAGCCATGGCCATCGATCGTGATCGTGGCATCTGCGGCGGTAGGTATCGGCGAGGGGGTCGCCGGCGAGTTCGGCGCGGCAATGACCGCAGCCGACACGGCAGCCACCAACCCGATCATCGAACACCGCATAAGGTGATATCGGCGTCGGCGTGGCGTCGCATGAGCACGCTGCGGGTTGTAGAACGCCATTCCTACAGTCTCGCGGATAACCTTGCCGACTTGGTGGCAACGTCCGACGAGCAGTCTTCTTCACGGGTCCCGCTTCCCGAAGGGACCATTCCCGTCGGAGTCGGCCTGCTGGTGGCAGGCCTTGCATCGTTCGCGTTCCTGCGAGTTGGCAAAAATGCCCTCGGAGGCGACGAGCCGTTCAGTCCCGTGCTGTCGCTGTGGTTTGCCACGTTCGCACTGGCACCCGGGTTCTTCCTCCCGCTCGAACAGGAACTGGGACGCGCGCTCTCGGCACGCCGAGCACTCGGCCAGGGAACCAAACCCGTCGTGCGCAAGGTGGTCACGCTCGGTATTGGTCTGGCGACATTGGTCACCCTGGTGGTTCTCGCCACCAGCCCGATTCTCACGCACTCGTACTTCGACGGCGACTGGGTGATGCTGGCTGCGCTCGTGGTGGCCTTTGCCAGCTACGCCCCGGTGCACCTCGCGCGCGGCATCGCCAGCGGCAGTGGCCGTTTCAAGGCCTACGCCATCGTCATGGGTGCCGACGGCGCAGTGCGCGTGATCCTGTGCATCGCGCTCGCGGTGATCGGCGTGAAGACAGCTGGCCCTTACGGCATGGCAGTGGCGGTCGCCCCGTTGATGGGGTTCTTCTACGTGTGGGCGCGCGGCGCGCTGCGCACCGAGGATGGCCCGCCCGCGACGTGGAAGGAAGTCACTCCGAACCTCGGGTGGCTGCTGCTCGGCTCCGTGTTCGCTGCCGGACTGGTGAACGCCGGCCCGGTGGCTGCCAACCTGTTGAAGGACCCCAGCCAGAAAGACCTCGTCACCCAGTTCGGGTACGGCGTGCTCCTGTCCCGTATTCCGCTGTTCTTGTTCCAAGCGGTGCAGGCGGCGCTGCTCCCGCGCCTCTCGCGCCTGGCCGCACGCAATGAGCTCGACGAGTTCAAACGTGGATTCCGCAAACTGCTGGTGCTCGTGGTCGCGGTGGGCGCCGCCGGCACGGTCGGCGCATTTGCCGTCGGACCATTCATCATCCGCAAGATGTACGGCGCAGAGCTGCACGCTCGCACGATGGCCATGCTGGCAGTCGGCAGCGCCATCTACATGCTGGCTTTGGCGTTGGCCCAAGCCGTGATCGCCCTACGCGGCCACGCACTCGTCGGCATTGGTTGGGGCTCGGGCATGGTCACCTTCGTGCTGGTCACCTGGCTCAGCAGCGACGACCTGTTCCGGCGAATCGAGTACGGCCTGGTCGCCTCGTCGGCAGCCGCCCTGGTCTCGTTCTGGATTGCGTTGCGACACAAGCTGCGTACCGGTGTGGAACCGACCCACGGCTCGATGATGGACGCCATCACCGATATGCCGTTCGAGAGCTGAACAGCCCCCCGGCACGCACCGGCCCCGAATGCAGGGGCGGGTGGGTCAGCGACCGAGCTTGGCGGACTCGATCTTGAGGTCGTTCTCGACCATCATCTTGACCAGGGTCGGGAAGTCGACTTCGCGCTTCCAGCCGAGCTTGTCGTGTGCCTTCGTGGGGTCGCCGATCAACAGATCGACCTCGGCCGGGCGGAAGAATTTCTTGTCCTGACGGACGTACTTCTGCCAGTCGGTGATGCCGACCTGGGCGAAGGCCAACTCGACGAGGTCTTGACCGCTGTGGGTCTCGCCGGTGGCCACGACGTAGTCGTCGGGGGTGTCCTGCTGCAGCATCAGCCACATCGCCTTCACGTAATCGCCGGCGTAGCCCCAGTCGCGCTTGAAGTCGAGGTTGCCCAGCACGAGCTCTTCCTGCAGCCCGAGCTTGATGCGAGCGACGGCGTTGGTGACTTTGCGGGTGACGAACTCCATGCCGCGGCGCGGACCCTCGTGGTTGAACAGGATGCCGCTGCAGGCGAACATGTCGTAGCTCTCGCGGTAGTTCACCACGATGTCGTGGCCGAACACCTTGGCGCAGCCGTAGGGCGAACGCGGGTGGAACGGCGTGCGCTCGGTCTGCGGTGTCTCGCGTACCTTGCCGAACATCTCGCTGCTGCTGGCCTGGTAGAAACGGATCTTGTTGTTCTGCGCGCCGCCGACCATGCGGATGGCCTCGAGCATGCGCAACACACCGAGCCCGGTGATGTTGGCCGTGAGCTCGGCCTGGTTGAAGCTGAGCGCGACGAACGAGATGGCGCCGAGGTTGTAGACCTCGTCGGGCTGCGTTGCCTCGAGTGCCTTGACGAGCGACGGCAGGTCGGCCAGGTCGCCGGGGACCGGCTCGATGAAGGGGAACTCTTCACGGATCTGGGTCAGCCGGGGGTTGTTCTGACCCTTGACCATTCCGAACACCTCATAGCCCTTGCCGTGCAAGAACTCTGCGAGGTGTTGTCCGTCCTGGCCGGTGATACCGGTGATGAATGCACGGGGCATATGGGGAGTCTTTCCGCTCGTGAAGTCGCTGAAGTCTAGGGGGGTCTTGACCAGGACAGAACGCTTCAGGCCACTACTAGGATCCAACGGGACATGGACGCCGTACGCGTGGGATTCGACACCGGGCCGCTACACGGCCCGCTCAGTGGGGTCGGCTACTCCGTCGACGGACTGCGTAGCGCACTCGCACGCCGCAGCGATGTAACCCTGGTGGACTATCTGGTGTCCTTTCGCGCCGCGCCCGGTGCGGGTGTACGCCGCCTGCCATTGCCAGCCGCACTCGCCCACCGCTGTTGGGCAGCCAGTTCACATCCCCGCGCCGAGCGCTGGCTGCGGGGTCTCGACGTCGTGCACGGAACCAACTACGTGGTGCCGCCCGTGCGCACCCCCCGCCTGGTCACGGTGCACGACTGCTGGTTCCTGCGTCGCCCCGAGCTTGCCGTTGGCGACGTCGCACGGGCAGGTCGCGTGCTGCGGCGAGCGATCGACGGTGGCGCGGCGGTGCATGCCGTCTCCCACGCCACTGCGGCTGAGGTGCGCGACCTGTTCCCCCACGCTGCGGTCACCGTCGCGTCATGGGGGACGTTGACCCTCGCTTCACCCCCGGAGCAGGCACCGATTCCCGAATTTGCCGGGAGGCCCTTCGTGCTGGCAATCGGCACGCTCGAGCGCCGCAAGAACCTGCCGACGCTGGTCCGGGCATTCGGCGCCATTGCCCACCAGCACCCCGATCTGCAACTCGTGCTCGCTGGCAGCGACGGCGATGATCGACCGATCATCGACGCTGCGGTGGATGCGCTCGGGCCCACGCTCGCCCACCGAGTGCTGTTCACTGGTCGCGTGTCCGACGATGTTCGCTCGTGGTTGTTGCACCACGCTGCAGTGCTCGCGTACCCGTCGCTTGATGAAGGGTTCGGCTTCCCACTGCTCGATGCGATGCAGGCGCGTGTGCCGGTGGTGGCGAGTAACGCAGGCTCGATTCCCGAGGTCGCCGGAGATGCTGCGCTGCTGTCCCCTCCCGACGATGTGGACGCCCTGGCGACGAATCTGCAGCGTGCGCTCGTCGACAGCGCCACACGTCTACGGCTTGTTGAGGCTGGCGACCGACGGTGGCCGACGTTCTCCTGGGACCGCTGCGCCGAGGAAATGGCTGCTTTGTACCACACCCTGGTAGTCGGCGCCCGATGAGCATCGCTGTGCTCTGCGGCGGCGTCGGGGCGGCGCGTTTCCTGCGCGCCTTGGCCGACGTCCACCCCACCAACGACACGGTGGGCATCGTCAACACCGGTGACGACACGGTGCTGCACGGTCTGTCGATCTCACCGGATATCGACACCATCACCTACACCGTCGCTGGGGCGATCGACCCTGAGCGCGGATGGGGTTTGCGCCACGAGACGTGGCGAGCGATGGAAGCGCTCACCCGCTACGCCGAGCGACGCCCCGCCGGCTCGCACGCCGCGCCCACCTGGTTCAACCTCGGCGACCAAGACCTCGCGACGCACTTCTATCGCACTGCCCGTTTGGCCGAAGGCGCCACGCTCACCCAGGTGACCGCCGAGATCGCCTCCGCATGGGGTCTACAACAGCACCTCCTACCGATGAGCGACGAACGCGTCAGCACCATGGTCGGCCTGCGCGACGAGGGTATTGAAGTCGCGTTCCAGGAGTACTTCGTGCAACGCCGCCACTCGGTGGCGGTGTCGTCAGTGCGCTTCGACGGCGCGGAATCCGCACAGCCCACCCGGCAGGTGATGACGGCTCTGCACGACGCGTCGGCCATCGTGATCGCCCCGTCGAACCCGCTCGTGTCGATCGCACCCATCCGTGCTCTCGCTGGCATCGACGAGCTACTAGCAGCTCGACGCGAACAGGTCGTCGCCATCTCACCCATCGTCGGCGGTGCCGCACTGAAGGGTCCCGCCGACCGCATGCTCATCGAGCTGGGCATGGAGGCCTCGGTGGTCGCCGTGGCCCGGCTGTACGCACCGATTGCGGCCACGCTGGTGATCGACCCCGTGGACGCCGCATTGGCACCGCAGATCGAGGCCGTCGGCATGCGGGTAGTGATCACCGAGAGCGTGATGAAGACCGCAGACATCGGCAGGGAACTCGCCCGGCGCACGCTGGCGGCCGCCGGAATGCCGGTTTAGCGCGGCCCACGGCCCAGCGCACGCAGACCGACGCTCAACTCGGTCCACGGTGCCCAGGCGAGTTGGATGCGCGCCCGCGTGGGCGACAGCGCGAACCGCGGCACGTCGCTCCGGCCACGCTGTGCCGTGAGCGGCGCGAGCCCGTCGGGACCCGCCATCTGCCACCACACGTCGCTCACCGAGGTTGCCACTCCGGTACCGACGTTGACCACCAGACCGCTGCCTCGTGTGGCAGCCCGCACGAGCGCATCGACCGCGTCGTCGATGTACAGGAAATCGCGAGTCTGGCGGCCATCGCCGTTCAGCACGGGCGCCTCCCGTTGGGCGAGCGCATGACCAAAGGCCCCCACGACACCCCCGTCGGCACGCTGACGGTCGCCGTACACGTTGGCCAACGCCAGCGCGGTGAACTCCACCGAGTGTTCCTCGCGGTACACCGCCAACAACTCGGCGATCGAGCGGGCCAGAACCCCACGGACCCCTACCGGCTTCCAGGCCTGATTCTCCTTGATCGGTAGGTCCTTGCTGGGAACGTCGCCGTAGATCGAGACCGCCGACAAGGCCACCACGATCTTCACTCCGCCCAACGCCCGGGCCGCCTCGAGTACCGAGATCAGCGAACGCAGGCTGCCTGCCGCGCCAGTCTCCACCGACTCACCGGGCGGCAGCACGCCGAGGTGGTAGATCACATCCGGAGTACGCAGCGCCACCAGCGCCTGAAATTCATCGGCACCAGCATCGAGAGTGTGGATCTTGAGTTCGCCACCCATCGATCGGGCCTCGGCCAGGTTGGCCAGCGAACCGAGCGAGAGGTCGTCGACGACGTCGACGGCATGACCGTCCGCAAGCAGTCGTTCGGTGAGGTGCGAGCCGATGAAACCCGCACCGCCCACCACGAGCGCGTTCACGTCTGGTCGGGGTCGGGGCGGCGCTGGCCGCTGACGTGCTCGCCGGGCGCGACGGAACCGTCGGCCCCCAGCACGCTGTCACTCACCACTGCTCCTGCACCCACCAGACCCATGACCACGGAGTCTGTCACCACAGCACCCGCCTCGACGACGGCACCGGGGAGCAGCACCGAACGGGTGATGTGCGCCGCAGCGTGCACCGTGGCGTCAGCGCCGATGATCGCCTGGTCGAGCACGGCACTGGCAGCAACCCGCGCGTCGGGGTGCACGGGAACGCAATGGTCGTTCGTGCGCAGACCGGCCAACAGGTCGAGGTTCGCCTGCAGGAACAGTTCTGGGCGTCCGGCGTCGAGCCAGTAGTCGTCGGTTGCCATGGCATACAGGCGTCCGTCGGCGACGATCGCCGGGAACGTCGCCCGTTCGATCGAGACCTTCTGCCCTGCGGGAATGCGGGCCAGCACCGACGGTTCGAGTACATACGTGCCAGCGTTGATCAGATTGCTCGGTGCGGTTCCCGGCGCGGGCTTTTCCACAAATCGCTCGACACGGCCATCGGCGGCAAGCGCGACCACACCGAACGCCGACGGGTCGGGAACGCCGATCAGGGCGATGGTGGCTTCGGCACCCACCGAGCGGTGGTAGTCGACGAGGTCAGCAACGTTGAGGTCGGTGAGCACATCACCGTTGGCAACGACGAACGTGTCGTCGATACCGGCGAACTCAGCGGCGAAGCGGATGGCTCCTGCCGTGTCGAGCGGTTCGGGTTCGACCGCGTATTTCAGCGTCACACCGGCGCACGTGCCATCGGGAAACGCCTCCACGAACGGTTCGGGCTTGAAACCGAGCGCAAGGGTGACCTCGGTGACGCCACTGCGCGCCAGGTTGGCGATCAGTCGCTCGATGATCGACACGTGACCGACCGGCAACATCGGCTTGGGCACACTGGACGTGAGTGGACGCAAGCGGGTGCCGAACCCGCCGACGAGCACGACCGCACGCATCAGGTCGTAGGGGTGACGCTGGTGCCGGGAGTGGTGGTGACCGTCGTGTCGCCGGTGACGGTGGTGTCGCTCGGAACCGTGGTGTCGCTAGGAACCGTGGTGTCGGTCGTACCCGACTTGCACAGGTTTCCGGAACCGATGGCACCGAATCCTTCGAGGTCGCAGGACGAGGCAGGACGCGGGATCTCGAAGTCGTTGGGGACAATCGCGACGACGAAGACCATTCCGTTACGGACGAACCGCAGGTTGGTGAAGTCGGTGACGTTGTCGTAGAACGCACCTGACGTGTAGTCGTTCCACACGCGCACCTTCAGCGCCGGGGTCTTGCCTGCACAGGACGTGCCCTTGAAGATGTCGTCCTTGATCGACCACGAGTTCGTCTCGCCAAGGCCCACCTGGGCGGTGGGAAGCGTGAGCGTGGTGTTGTTGAGCTTCACGCCGTACGTACTGAGGAACACGCCGAACTTGGCCCTGCGGCCCGTGGCTCCACCCTTCTGGGGGTGGTAGTGAATGATGCCATCAGCGTTGTCGGTGCCGGCATTCAGCTTGTCGGGGTTACCGGTGGAGGCATCCTTCGTCAGCTCTGCGGCGGTGCCAGTGAGGTTGAACTCCTGATCGCAGACACGGAACGAATAGGCGGCAACCCACTCGTCGCCCGGCTGAGGCGCGCCCGTCTCTGCGCCCGGCACGCTGGCCTTGGCATATGCGATGAGGAGGACCATCACCAAGATGATTGCGCCCATGGAGACGGGGAAAGTAGTGCCGCCGGAGAAGCGGACCCTCTTGCCCTTGCCACGAGATGCGAGCTTGGCGACTTTTCTTGCGGACGATGATGAGGCCACGAGGGTGCGAGGTTATCGGCTCCGCACCTCAAATATGAACGGTCGGCAGAACAGCCCTAGCGGCGCAGCGATCGCACCAGGCGCTCATAGGCCATCGCAACTGCGGCTGGAGAGGCCGCGCCGAGCACCCATTCACGTCCCGCAGCGCCCATTGCTTGTGCTGCAGGGAGATCGCTGAGCAGTGTTCGCAAGCCATCGATGAACGCCGTCGGGTCGTCGGGGGCCACTGCGAGCCCGCCGCCACTGGCCGCCAGCATGCGCGGCACCTCGGTTCCCGGGTCGATCGCCGCCAGCACCGGCCGACCAGCCGCGAGGATCGAGTAGGTCTTGGACGGCACGCTGACGCGCCCCAGACCCCGTTTCAGCGGCACGAGGTGCACATCGCCGGTGGCCAACACCTCGGGCACCCGCGCCTTGGGCTGATACCCGCTGAAGCGCACGTTCGGGAGGTGGGACGCGCGCCGCTCCAACGTGGACCGCGCGGCCCCATCGCCGTTGATCAGGAACGTCGCGTGTGGAAACTCGGCGGCCGCGTCGACCACCATTTCCAATGATTGCGAGAAACCGACGTTCCCGGCGTAGAGCACCACCGGTTCCTCGCCGATCCCCAACTCGCGGCGGAGGTCGGTGATGCGGTCGGCAGGACGGATGAACTCGGTGTCCACGAAGTTCGGAATGACATGCACCCGGTCGCGATACTTCGCCTTGACCTTCGCAGCAACGTTGTCGCGAAGGTCGTCGGACAGCACCGTCACAGCGGCGGAGCGCTGGTAGCTGACGCGTTCGAGCCAGCGAGCGACGGCAATGATCTTGTTGTTGGTGATCGCCCCGGTCTCAACAGCAGCGTCGGGGAACACGTCCTGGATGTTGAACACCAACGGTCCGCGTCGCACCAGGTGCGTCCCCCAGCCGGTGAGGCCCATCGTCAGCGGTGGCGACATGGCGATGACCGCATCGACACGACCCCCGACGAGTGAGGTGAGCCCGGCGAGCGCGCTGAACCCCGCGAACCCGGCCGCCCGACGCAGGAGATTGCGCTTGTCATCGCCAGGGAACGGATTGACACGAGTGATCGAACCCCACTCCGTGCGCTCCTTGCGGACCCACTTCCCTTCCCAACCCACCTCAAGGCGGTGTTCGCGGTACCAGGGCAGGGCAGTGATGACATGTAGCTCGTGACCCAGCGCCGCGAGTTCGTGCACGATCCGCGTGATCACCTCGCCCGTGGGCGCGGTATCGGGGGCGAAGTGGGGGCACAGCACCGCCAATCGCAGAGGCTGGTCGACAGGTGCCTGGTTCATGACAACTTCAACGCTCGCGTGTACACCTCAGCGAGTGCGGCTCCGCTGGCGCGCGATGTGAAGTCCAGCGCGCGTCGGTGACCGGCTGCGACCAGCTCCACTCGTCGGCGCCCCACCTCGACCAGCGCGTCGGCCCATGCATGCGGCAGCAATGGCAGCACGAGTCCGGCATCGCCGACGATCCCGGGCATGCAGGTGGCGTCGCTGCAAATCACTGGTGCACCGAGCGTCATCGCCTCGATCAGCGGTGCACCGAAACCCTCGTACTGGCTGGGGAACACCATCGCCTCGGCCATCGCCAACAGACCATTGCGGTCAGCCGCAGGCACACGCCCCAGCCGCTTCACCCGGCTGTCGGTGCAAGTGCTCACCACCGCTTCTGCGGCACCTTCACCGCCCGTGAGCACCAACCGCAGATCAGGGTCGGTCCAGTGGTCGCGCATCATCCGCAGCAGGAACTCGTGGTGCTTGTGCGGGTGGGTGACTGCGGGGTACACGATGATCGGGCCATCGCCAAGTGCATACCGGACGCGTAGCTCGTCCGCCGCTGTGGCGTCGTCGGCGAGCGCAGGCTCGATGCCGTGGGGCACCACCATCACCCGATCCTCATGGACTCCGTAGGCACTGATCACGCATTCGCGCACGTACTCACTGGGGACGGCCACCATCGCAGCACGTCGTGCCGACCTGGGGATCACCGCCCCGAGATACGCGCGTTTCTTGCGCGAGAAGTACTCGGGGTATGTGCGGAACTGCAGGTCGTGGATGGTGAGCACATACGGACGGTGACCCATCAGCGGAGCAGTACCGCCGCCGTGGTGGACCAGTGCGGCGTCCCGACTGTGCGAACGCAACCACGTGATCTCGCCGGCGATACGTCGCAGGCGACTGTCGCTCTCGAACCGAGGCTCGACCACCGTTGCGGCCACTGCGAGCTCGGGGTGCGCTGCCGCCAGACCGCGGGCCACTGCCACAGTGGGATGCCACTGCGGTTTGGGAAGTTCGGCGAGTCCCCGCAACTGGCGGACGAGGTATTCCTCAGACCCACCCACCTTGCCGGGCACGCACCACAGCATGTTGACGAGCACCGACGGTCGGGTCATCCGGCCAGCTCCTTGTACGCGGCGACGGTGAGCGCGGCGGTCGCGTCCCATCCGTGCCGCTGGGCGCGGAGGAGACCTTTGCTCGACAGCTCGTCGCAGCGACGCCGAGCGTCGTCGATACCGCGAGCGATATCTTTCACGTCGAGTGGGTCGATCAGCACGGCCGCGTCGCCGGCGACCTCCTCGGTGGCGGTGCCCCGGCTGGTGACCACCGGGGTGCCCTGCGCCATGGCCTCGAGCACGGGAAGCCCGTAACCCTCACGCGTACTCGGGTAGCAGAACACGCATGCGCCGGCGTAGAGACCGGCGAGGTCATCGCTGGGAATGAACCCGAGGAACTTCACACCGGGGTGCGGTTCGCCACCGGCATCGCCCCACCCGGATGCGCCAGCGACCACCAGCAATGGTGCATCAGGCAGTTCATCGAGCGCGGCGATCAGCCCTTTGAGGTTCTTGCGCGGCTCAACCGTGCCCACGAACAACAGGTACTCCTCCGGCAGGTCGTAGGCGGCACGAACACGTGCCACCTCGCCCGCATCGGCACGAGCCGCTTCCACACCGAGTGGCACGAGCCGCAGTCGGTGGGCACCGATACCGGCGAGCACACAGTCGTCCATCGTGGCTTCGCTGCAGCACAGCACCAAGTCGGCGCGCTCACGGATGTGCTTGAGACTGCGTTTGAAGACACGCACCCCGTGGCGAGTGAAGAACTCCGGGGTGTGCACGAACGCAAGGTCGTGCAATGTGACCACCAGCTGAGCATCCGTCGGGCACGGGATCAGCGTCGTGGCGTGGGCGATGTCGACCTTCCCGGTGGCCCACTCCAGCTTCGGCCATTGCAGACGCAGCCAGGTCTCGTACATCCACCCACCGGCGATCGGCAGGTGCGCGATCGGGATCGATGGCACCCACGGATCCAGCGGTGGACGGCGATGGACACCCGCGACTCCAATCAACTCCACATCGTGGTGGGCCATCAACGCCTCGGCGGTGCGCAGCGCAGCAACCCCGGTGCCACCCGGCACCCGGTGCCAGCATTGCTCGAGGGTGTAGGCGACGCGCACGGGCTCCATCATGGCGCGGCGACGCAGAGGTTCCCCGGCAATGCCTGTGGCACGACCGAACGTGACCCCGACCGGGTGCGTGGCGTAGCGTTCGCGGTCGGACCCGACGGCCCGATCGGCCGTTCACCCCGAGGAGACACATGGACTTCGGCATTCCCGAGGAGTTCGAACCGATCCGCGCCGAAGTGCGGCGGCTGTGCGACAGGTACGGCAACGAGTACTGGCGCGGGCTCGAGCCCGACCGCTATCCGGAGGAGTTCGTGGGCGAACTCACCCGCAACGGCTACCTCGGCGCGCTCATCCCCGAGGAGTACGGCGGCGGTGGACTCCCACTGGCCGGCGCTTGCGTGATCCTCGAGGAAATCTCCGCCTCCGGCGGAAACCCGTCCGCCTGCCACGCGCAGATGTACATCATGGGAACGCTGTTGCGGCACGGAACCCCGGAGCAGAAGCGCACCTATCTGCCGGCGATCGCCAATGGCGATCTCCGGCTGCAGGCCTTCGCCGTTACCGAACCGGGTGCCGGCAGCGAGACAGCCCGTATCCGTACCCGCGCCGAGCGCACCGCCGACGGCTGGCTGATCAACGGCCAGAAGATCTGGACCTCGCGGGCGCTGTACAGCGATCTGATGATCCTGCTCGCCCGCACCACCCCATACGACGACGTGCAGAAGAAGACCGACGGTATGTCGGTGTTCCTCGTCGATCTGCGCGTGGCCAAGGGCATCACCATCCGGCCGATCCCGACGATGATGAACCACAACACCACCGAGGTGTTCTTCGACGATGTGCTGATCCCGCATGATGCATTGGTGGGGACCGAGGGGAACGGATTTCGGCACATCCTCGATGGGATGAACGCCGAACGCATCCTGATCGCATCAGAGTGCATCGGCGACGGCCGGTTCTTCCTCGACCGGGCAGTCGACTACGCCAACACACGTCAGGTGTTCGGCCGCCCCATCGGCGCCAACCAGGGAGTGCAGTTCCCCCTCGCCCGCGCGTATTCGCAGTTGGCCGGAGCCGATCTGATGCGCAAACAAGCGGCAGCCCTGTTCGACGCAGGCAAACCGTGCGGTACCGAAGCCAACCTGTCGAAGATGATGGCGTCCGAGGCGTCGTGGGCGGCGGGTAACGCCTGCCTCGACACACACGGTGGGTTCGGCTTTGCCGCCGAGTACGACATCGAACGAAAATTCCGCGAGACCCGGCTCTACCAGGTCGCACCGATCAACACGAACCTCGTGCTGGCCTACGTCGGCCAGAACGTGCTCGGATTGCCGCGTAGTTACTGAACGGAAACCCATGACCCGCAGTTGGCTCTACGTCCCGGGCGATCGCCCCGACCGAATTGCGAAGGCGCTCGCCGTCGACGCCGACGTGGTCATCATCGACCTCGAGGACGCGGTGAAGCCCGACGGGAAGTCGGCCGCCCGGCTGCACGCAGCGGCAGCACTCGCGGGCGACAGTCGCCCGCAGCGTTGGGTACGTATCAACGCCGGCGACGAAGGCCGCCGCGATCTGGAGGCGCTCGCGAGCGCGGCAACTCGACCGGAGGGCCTGGTGCTCGCCAAGTGCGAGTCGGTCGCATGGATCACCGAAGTGCACTGGTCACTCCCCGGCATCGCTGTCGCTCCCCTCGTGGAAACCGCCGTCGCATTACGCGATCTTGATGCGATAGTGGCCGCCCACGGGGTGACGTGCTGCCACCTCGGCGAGGTTGATCTGCTCGCCGACCTGGGCGGCAGACTTCCCGGCGGGCAGGGGCTGATCGACCACGCACGGGTGCGTCTGGTGATCGCCTGCGCTGCGGCCGGACTCGCCGCACCCATCGGAGGTGTGCACCTACAGATCGACGACCTCGAGTCGCTGACCGGCACATCAACCGAGCTCGCGCATCTCGGCTTCTCTGGCCGTGCCGTCATCCACCCCTCGCACTGTGCCCCGGTCAACGCTGCATTCAGCGCGTCCCCCGCCGAGGTGGAATGGGCACGCGAGGTGCTTGCGCTGCTCAACGGCAGCGAAGGTGCGGTGCGTGATCCATCGGGTCAGATGATCGACGAGGCCGTCGCCCGCCGCGCCCGGCGAATCCTCGCAACGCTCAGCTGAGCAGGGCCTGCACGACCTCGCGCAGCGGTTCGCGAAAGTCGCGTAGCGGTGCGTACCCGGCAGCGCGCAAGACCGCGTTGTCGAGCACGCTGTTTGCCGGCCGCGGCGCAGGGCGCTGTGGCTGGAGTTCAGCCGTGGCGATCGGCTGCACCATCGCCGGATCCTTCCCCATCGCCGTGACGACCTCCACCGCGAACTCGTACCACGACACAGCACCCTGATTCGTGGCGTGCACCACCCCACTCAACCGATCCAGCGCAATGCGTCGCAGCACGACGGCCAGGTCGGCGGTGAACGTGGGCTGGCCCACTTGGTCGTCAACGAACTGCAACTGCGTGCGCTCGCCCGCCAGCCGCATGATTGTCTTCAGCATGTTGTTGCCGTGCTCGCCGCTCACCCACGAGGTTCGCACCACGGCTGCGCCCGTTCCGAGGACAGCAGCTTCGCGCTCGCCGACAAGCTTGCTGCGCCCGTACACGCTGCGCGGGTTCGTGGCGTCCCATTCCGAATAGGCGCCGTGCAGCGTGCCGTCGAAGACATAATCGGTGCTGATCTGCACGAGGTGTGCATCAGTGCGAGCACAGGCCTCTGCCAGCCACCGCACCGCGAGACCATTCGCCGAGTGTGCCCGTTGAGGGTCGCCTTCACAGGCGTCGACGGCCGTCCATGACGCGCAGTTCAACACCACATCAGGTGCCAGCGCAGTCACCGCGGAGAGCACCGCCGAACGCGACTCGATGTCGAGTCCGGCACGGTCAACGGCCAACACATCGTCACCCGCAGCCGTGCAATGGCGAACGAGGTCGGTGCCGAGCTGACCGCGTGCCCCGGTGATCAACACACGCATCAGAGACCGGCCTGGGCCTTCAACGGCTCCCACCACCAGCGGTTGTCGCGATACCAACGCACGGTCTCCTCGATCGCCTGATCGAACGTGCGCTCCACCTGCCACCCGAGCGACGTGATCTTGTCGATGTTCACCGAGTAGCGACGGTCGTGGCCCAGGCGGTCGGCGACTGGCCGGATCGCCGACTCGTCGCGACCACACAGCTCCAGCAGCGTGTAGGTGAGTTCACGGTTGGTGATCTCGTGGTGCGCTCCGATGTTGTACACCTCGCCCACCACACCGCGCTGCAGCACGAGGTGTGCCGCCCGGTTGTGGTCCTCCACGTGAATCCAGTCGCGCACGTTGCCGCCATCGCCGTACAGGGGCACCTGCTGGCCATCGAGCAGGTTCGTGGTGAACAGCGGGATGACCTTCTCGGGGAACTGGTACGCGCCGTAGTTGTTGCTACAACGGGTGACCACCACCGGCAGATCGTGAGTGGTGACGTAGCTCAGTGCGATGAGGTCGCTGCCGGCCTTCGACGCGCTGTACGGCGAGCGCGGCGTGAGGCGATCGGTCTCGCTGAACGAACCAACATCGATGCTGCCGTACACCTCGTCGGTGCTGATGTGCAGGAACCGACCGACACCTACCTGGCGGGCGACGTCGCAGACGACGTTCGTACCGAAGCAGTTCGTACGGACGAACGCGTACGGATCGGCGATGCTGCGGTCGACGTGGCTTTCGGCGGCGAAGTGCACCACCGCCTCGTGTCCGTCCATCGCCTGCAGCACAGCGTCCTGGTCGCAGATGTCGGCATGTACGAATCGGCAACGCGGGTTCTCGAGCACGTCACGAATGCTCTCGAGGTTGCCGGCATACGTCAGTGCGTCGAAGATCGTGACCTCGTCGTCACTGTTGGCGAGCACCCAGCGCACATAGTTGGAACCGATGAATCCAGCAGCGCCGGTGACAAACAGTTTCATGTCAGGTCCTCATCGGCCAGTACGGGCGGCGGCCAACCGGCAGGTCGGCGCGCAACGGATTGTTCCGATCACGTTCGGAAAGGATCGGTTCGGCGACGCCCCAATCGGCTCCGATCACCGAATCGCTCCACAACACACCAAGCTCATCGGCCGGGTTGTAATAACCGTCGACCAGGTAGGTCATGACGACATCGGTGAGGGCCGAGAACCCGTGGGCGACACCGGGCGGGATGTACACCCCGAGGTGGTTCTCGCCGGAGATGTCGATGGTCTGCGTGGCCCCGTCGGTAGGGCCACCATCGCGTAGGTCGTGCAGCACCACGCGGATCGTGCCGACCGGCGTGTACCAGTAGTCGGCCTGGTGCAGGTGGTAGTGCAGACCCACCAGTGCACCCTGCTGCTTGTTCGAGCGGTTGCTCTGCAGCATCTCGCGGGCGTTCGGGAACCACTCGCGACGGTAGGTCTCGATGAACAGGCCACGCTGATCGCCGTGAATCGACGGCTCGACCACGTGAACCCCAGCGATCAGGTCGCTCTCTCGTACGTTCGACATCGTGCCAAGTATGGCGCGCCGGGCTCAGGAACCCGGTGCGGGCTCGGGGCCGGTGCCGCGGAAGTAGTTCAGCACTGCGTCGGCGCCATCGCCCAGCACGAGCACATCGGCGCCGCCGATCTTCTTCGGCACTACTGGCAACGAGTAGGTCACCAGCCCAGCATCGACCGCCGTGCGCAATGTGGACGCAGCATCGATCGGGTCGAGAGTGCCGTCGATCGCAATCGCGGCCCCCATCGAATGCACGAGGCTGCCCGCCTGGAACGGATCAGACTTCACCCGGTCGAGTGCCGTTCGCAGCGTGCGATTGACGAAATCGCGCTGCCGTCGCGAGCGACCCAGGTCGCTCGTGGGGTCTTCGTTCCAGGTGCCATCGAGCAACTCTTCATAGTGACGGCTCCGCGCGTACGCCAACGCCGAAGTGCCGTTCAGCAAGTGACAACCGGCGACCGGGATGTCGAGACCGGTGTTCTTGTCGCGAGCAGGCAAGTCGAAGCACACCACCACACCACCCAGCGCGTCGACGAGCGTCCTGAAACCGGAGAAATCGATCTCCACGTAGTGATGGACCGGGAGCTGCAGCGCTTCCTGGACCGCAGTCACCAGCGCAGCCGCGCCGTCGTTGTAGGCACCGTTGATTCGACCCGTGCGAGCCGATGTCGTGACGTAGAGGTCGCGCGGAATAGAGAGCAGTGCGGCATGGCCGCTGTTGCGGTCGATACGCAGCACCATGATCGTGTCGCTGCGGTTGCCGGTGACATCGCCAGCCGTGCCTCCCGTGTTGGGGTCACCCGCGGCTCGGCTGTCGCTGCCGACCAGAAGGTAGTTGTCGACGACTGAGCTGTTCTGGCTCAGCACCGCAGCAACCGCCTTTACTCGCGGCACGTCGCCAACGGCTCGATGCGCAGCGGCGAACGTTCCGGCAGCACCGGCCACGGTGGTGCACAGCGCCACCACCAGCAAGCCGCGTGCGCGCCGGGGACGACGCAACGGAGTCGTGTCGATCGCCAGCACGGCCCGAGGGTACTGCTCCGCCACGTGGCGAATGGTTCACTCCCTGGCAATACGCAGGTGCACGATGTCGCCCACTGCGAACCGCCGACTCTTGCCCGCATCGTCCACCACCACGAGTTGCCCGTCGGGGTCGACATCGACAGCGACGCCCTCCACCATCCCGTCAGGGAGTTCCACGCGCACTCGACGGCCGATCGTGCCGAGGCGGTCGCGATACATCAGCCACACGTCCTCGGGCAGGTCGTCATAGGCACGCAGCATCTCAGCAAGCAGATCGAGCGGTTGCACATCGTGACCCACGTGCGCCGCACCTTCGGGTGCCCAGCCGACGTTGATCCCAATGCCCACCACCACCGCCGGATGCGGCCCGAGGTACGCCTGGGCCAACACCCCGGCCAGTTTCACATCGTCGAGCAGCAGATCATTCGGCCACTTCAGCGACGGTCGCACTCCGGCAAGCCGCTCGCACGCGACTGCGGCCGCCAACGCCACGCGTTGCGTCAGCACGTGTGGATCGGCCGGAATCTCGCGGAACAGCAATGACACCAGCAGGTTCGCGCCAGCGGGCGCGTCCCACCGACGATCAAGCCGACCTCGACCCGCGGTCTGGTGGCGGGCCACGAGCACCGATCGATCTGGAGCGCCGGCAGCGGCTGCAGCCAGCAGATCAGCGTTCGTACTTCCGGTCTCGTCGACCACCTGGACATGCCAGCGAAACGGCCAATTGGACAGCGAGGTGGCATTTGGGGTGTCCATTCCGTAAAGATTGCCATCTGTGCTGAAAAAGATCCTGATCGCCAACCGTGGAGAGATCGCTGTACGAGTTATCCGGGCCGCCCGGGAACTCGGTATCAAGACCGTCGCGGTCTACAGCGAACTCGACCGCAATGCCCTCCATGTCCGACTCGCCGACGAGGCCTACGCGCTCGGCGGCCAAACCGCTGCCGAGAGTTACCTCAACACCGAGGCCATCCTCGACGCCATTAAGCAGAGCGGCGCCGACGGTGTGCACCCGGGGTACGGCTTCTTCAGCGAGAACGCCGACTTCGCCCGCGCAATCACCGAGATGGGTGTCGCCTTCATCGGGCCGCCCCCGGCCGCCATCGACGAGATGGGCGACAAGGTCAGCTCGCGCAAGGCCGCCCTGCGCGGCGGTTGCCCGATCGTTCCCGGCACCACCGAGTTCGTCAAGGACGTCAGCGAGATCCACGCGTTCGGTGCCGAGTTCGGTTATCCGATCGCGATCAAGGCGGCGTTTGGTGGCGGCGGTCGCGGCATGAAGGTCGTGCGCAGCGACGAAGAAGTTCAGGAAGCCATGGACTCCGCACAGCGCGAGTCGAAGGCGTTCTTCGGCCGCGACGAGATCTACCTCGAGCGTTACCTCACCTGGCCGCGCCACGTAGAAGTGCAGGTCGTCGGCGACCAGTTCGGCGAGGTCGTCTGGGTCAGCACCCGCGACTGCTCAGCCCAACGCCGTCACCAGAAGCTCATCGAGGAGGCCCCCTCGGTCGGCATGGGCGAAGGGATCGAAGAGGCGATGGGCGCAGCTGCGATCTTGGCTGCCAAGGCCGTCGGCTACTTCAACGCCGGCACCGTCGAGTTCATCTATCAGGATGGCGACTTCTTCTTCCTGGAGATGAACACCCGTCTGCAGGTCGAGCATCCGGTCACCGAAGTGATCACTGGAATCGACCTCGTCGAGTGGCAGATCCGCGTCGCCAGCGGCGAACACCTGCCGATGACCCAGGCTGAGGTCGCCGCCCAGCGCCGCGGTCACGGCATCGAGGTACGCATCAACGCCGAGAACCCGGCCGGCGGCAAGTTCCTGCCGTCGCCCGGCGACATCACCAAGCTCGTCCCGCCGGACGGCTTCGGTATCCGCTTCGACGCCGGTTACGAGTCCGGCGACACGATCAGCCAGTACTACGACAACCTCGTGGGCAAGCTGATCGTGTGGGGCAAGGATCGCCCCACCGCCATCGCTCGCACTATTCGTGCACTCGAAGAGATGGTGATCGAGGGCATCGCCACCACGATCCCGGCCGACCTCGCCATCCTGCGTCACCCCGACTTCCAGGCGATGGAGCACTCCACCAAGTGGGTCGAGGAGAAGCTCGACCTGTCCGGTATCGAGACCGTCAAGCCAGTCGCTGCCGCCGAGGGCGACGACCCGCTCGTGGAGCGCACCACCATGGTCGAGGTCAACGGTAAGCGCTTCAACGTGAAGATGTGGGTGCCTGAAGGCCAGACCGTGGCCGCCGGCCCGGCCAAGGCCAAGAAGGCCGCCCGTTCGGGTGGCAGCCACGGCGCCGCCGCCGGCGCCGGCAGCGGCAACGTCGAAGTGCCCATGCAGGGAACCATCGTGAAGGTGCTCGTCGAAGTCGGTTCCGACGTCGAGATTGGTCAGGCCGTCGTCGTGCTCGAGGCGATGAAGATGGAGAACCAGATCACCGCCGAAAAGGCCGGCAAGGTCAAGGAGATCAAGGTCAAGGCCGGCGACACCGTCGGCGCTGGCGACGTCGTCGTCGTCATCGAGTGACCGCTCGCTGAGTCCCGAATCTGCGAAGGTGGCCCGCTCCGGCGGGCCACTGTCGCGTCCGGGGCAAGGTGCCTATTCGGCAGCTTCGGCCAGTGCCTCTGCGAGCGCCGGATGCACCAGCAGGCTCTCGACAATGTCGGTGACCTTCAGGTTGGCCGTGACCGCGATGGCGATCACGCTGATCAGTTCCGCTGCGTGGAGACCCACGATCGAGCCACCGAGCACGACACCGGTGGCGGGGTCGCTGATGATCTTCACGAACCCGCGCCAGTCGTTGTTGATCAGCGCCTTGGGGGTGCTGCTGAAGGGCACCTTGGTGACGCGGATCTTGCGACCGACGGCGAATGCGTCGCCTTCGGCAAGGCCGACGTCGGCGATCTCGGGCTCGGTGAAGATGGCGCTGGCGGCTTTGTCGTAGTCGAGATGGCGGTGCGACATCTTCTGCATCCCCAGCACGTGCTCGGCCACCTTGCGGCCCTGCATGCTGGCAACCGACGACAGCGGCAGCTTGCCGCTGATGTCGCCTGCGGCGTAGATGTGGCCGACGTTGCTCTGGCAGTGGCGGTCGATGGTGACGTAGCCGTTGCGGTCAAGTTCGACTCCCGCAGCGTCGAGGCCGAGGTCGTTGGTGTTGGGAACCGAACCGATGGCCAATACGGCATGCGAACTGCGCACCACGCGACCGTCGTCGCACCGCACCACGACCTCTTCGACACCGGCCTCGTTGACCTCGCGCTCGATGGACGTAGCGCGAGCACCCTTCAACAGGTGCACACCACGCTGGAGAAAGTTGCCCTCGAGGACGGCGGCGACCTCAGGGTCTTTGCTGGGCAGCACCTGCTGGCGGCTGACGACCAGCGTCACTTTGGCGCCGAAGGAGGCGAACATGTGCACGAACTCCACACCGGTGACGCCCGACCCCACGACGGTGATGCTCTCGGGGAACGTCTTGGGCGGGTAGCAGTCGCGAGTGGTGAGGATCCGCTCGCCGTCAGGGCGGCACCACTCGGGGATGCGCGGGCGACTGCCGGTGGCCAACAGCACTGCGTCGGCATACACGGTGTAGACGTTCGGGTTGCCCTGCTCGTCGGTGGTGGTGATCTCGACGTCGTGCGGTGACAGCATTCGGGCCGTCCCCTTCACGAGGTTCACACCCTGACTCGTCAACAGGTTGGTGGTGCCACGCTGCAGACGCGTCTTGATGCTCTCGATGCGCTCGGTGAGCGCATCGACGTCGACCTCTGCTTCGGCCGCGGCCTGCTCGAGGCCCATGCCCTCCATCTTGCGCGACTGAGCGATGGCAGCGCCGGTGGCGATCATCGTCTTGGACGGGATGCAGTCCCACAGGTGGGCCGCACCGCCGATCACGTCGCGCTCGATGAGCGTGACCTCCGCCCCAAGCCGGGCCGCATGCGTTGCCGCCGTGTTGCCCGCCGGTCCACCACCGATGATCACGAATCGAGTCGCCACGGCGTTGAGGCTATCCCCCCACATTCGTACCGGTTACTCGCCGGCCCACCCGTCGTCGGCGAACAGCAGGCTGAGATCCGAACGAGGTGGCGGCGGACTCAAACTCTGCACCACCGGCGGTGTGAGGTTGGGGCACGGCGACTTCGGGTTCTGCACGAGGTCGCGGCGTTCTCCGACCCATTCGAAGTGCATACCGTCGGGGGTCAGGAAGCTGCCGCCCCAGGCGAAGTTGTGCTTGCGGAAGATGCGCACGATGCGGCAGTCCATGACTGGAATGCAGCCTTGGCAGTTGGCAGCCGTGCTGGTGTCGAGCGCCATACCCCACGAGTGCCTGGACACGATGCCGGTACTGATACCGGTGCGCGACAGGCGGGCCGTGTGCGGTGTGGCGCAGCCACCAGAGGAGTTGGTGTTGGCGATGTCGAGCCCAGTGGACTGCGACGCTGGATTGGTGTTGACGTTCACCAGTTCGGGGTACGTGATAGCCAGGTCGGCCACCTCGGCAAGTGCTGCCAGGAGGTCGCTGTGGATCACGTTGTGGCAGCGGGCCACAATCCCGGTGGGGTACGGCTCGCGGGGTCGCAGGTGGGTCTGGGTCCAGCCCTCGTTGCGATCGACCCATACGCTGCCGGCGACGAGTTGCGCGTAGTTGAGGTCGAACTCGCCCATCACCTGTTTCGTCTGCAGCAGGCTCAACACCCCGTCGGCCGTGGGAGCGTCCCACGAGTGCCACACCTGCACGTTGGGGTTACCCAGCAGGCCGACGACTGCGAGCAGGTAATCGAGCGTCTGGCGGGCGAAGTTGCCGAAGATCAGGACTCGTGTATTGGTCGTGATGCCGAGTGCATTCGCGACATCGGTGGTCATCAGGATCTCGGTGCCGCCGATCTCGTCGTCGGGCACGACCCGACCGATCCAGAACGTGGCGATCGCGCCGGAGGCGGAAATGAGCTCGACCTGATCTCCCGCCTGGGCGCCACGCATGTCTGCCGTGGTCTTCCCCATCACGAGGAACCCCGGACCGACGGTGCCGGCAATGGCACGGCCCATCACGGCCCGGACGGCGTCGAGTGGCAGCGCGGTCACCGACATCGGGAAACCCCAGCCGTCGCCGAAGGATTGCTGCACCACCGTCGCTCCACGCAGTACACGGCGCAGCCCAATTTGGAATCCGCGACCCGCCACTGCCGTGCCGCCGCTCGCGACTGCGGCATCGGTGGCTCCGTTGATCGTGGCGGCGCTGAGCGTGCCGCGCTGGGCGATGGAGACGACGTCGACCGAGCCGGGTGTTCCGGCCACTGCAAGCTGCAGCGGCACCGCCGGAGCGCTGATGGCACCGATGTCCTGTGGCGAACCAGCTTGCGCCCGATCGAGTCCCACCGAGAGGACACAACCCAACAGAATGGCAAGTCTCGCAGCGCGATTGCGTCGACTCATCCAGAACTCCTGTCGTGCGGCCCCGCCGGGTGAACCCTACCAGCGAGGTCGGATCTGCTGCGGGCACCCTCGCGCAGCGGTGTCCAGCGTGTGACGAATCGAACCGGGGATTGGCGACCGCCAGCCACTACCGTTCCCTGATTGTGAGCAGCGACGACACCCTTCCCACCACGTCCGGCGACCCTGCGGTCGACCCGGCGGACGACGAGCTCGACGACTCGGTCGGCGGCAGCGGTTTGGTGGCCGAGAAGGCCAAGCGGCTGCAGAAGGTCGACGACGTGCGGGCTGCCGGCGGCAACCCGTACCCGTATCGCTTCGACCGCACCCACACGCTGGCCGAGCTGCGCGAGCTGCACGGCGGACTTGAGGCGGGAGTCGAGACCGACTTCGAAGTAGCCATTGCCGGGCGCATCATGCTGTCGCGCGACGGCGGCAAGCTCGTCTTCGCCACCATGCGCGACCGCGACGGAGAGGTGCAACTATTCGTTTCCAAGGCCGTCGTCGGAGACGATCCGTTCGAGTCATTCAAGGGTCTCGACCTCGGCGACTGGGTGGGAGTGCACGGAACCGTCATGACCACCCGCAAGGGTGAGCTCAGCGTGAAGGTGCAGCGTTGTGAACTGCTGTCCAAGGCCGTGCGCCCGATGCCCGACAAATGGCATGGCCTCACGGACACCGATACCCGCTTCCGCCAACGGTACGCCGACCTCATTGTCAACGAAGACGCCCGCCGCGCGTTCCGTATCCGCCACGAGATCATTGCCAGCTTCCGGCGCACGCTTCACGGCCGCGGCTTCATCGAGGTCGAGACGCCGGTGCTGCACGTCGAGGCCGGCGGCGCGCATGCCCGCCCGTTCATCACGCACCACAACACGCTCGACATGCAGCTGTACCTACGGATCGCACTCGAACTGCACCTCAAGCGACTCATCGTCGGCGGTATGGAGCGCGTGTTCGAGATCGGACGCATCTTCCGCAACGAGGGCATCAGCACTCGCCACAACCCCGAGTTCACGATGATGGAGCTGTACCAGGCGTTCGCCGACTACAGCGAGATGATCGAGACCACCGAGCGTCTCATCACTCAAGCCGCGATCGACGCCACCGGCACCTCCGTGGTCACCATCTACGGTCCCGATGTCGAGCTGGTGCACGACCTTGCCCAGCCGTGGCGCCGGGTACGCATGATCGACCTCGTGGCCGAGGCGACGGGGGTCGAGGTGCACCCGTCGCAGCCCGTCGAGGATCTGCGCAAGCTGGCGACCGAGCACGGCATCTCCGTGTCGCCGCGCTGGGGTTCGGGCAAGATCATCGAGGAGCTGTTCGAACACACTGCCGAGCACACGCTCATCGCCCCCACGTTCGTCACCGGTCACCCTGTGGAGATCAGCCCTCTCGCCAGACAAGATCGGCACGATCCGTACCTCACGGAGCGCTTCGAGTTGTTCGTGGGCGCTCGCGAACTGGCCAACGGCTACAGCGAGTTGAACGATCCCGTCGAACAGCGTGCCCGCTTCATGGACGAGCAGGCAGCAAAGGACGCCGGCGATGCCGAGGCGGGTTCGGTCGACGAGGACTACCTCCGTGCGCTCGAGTACGGCCTGCCACCCACCGGCGGCCTGGGAATCGGCATGGACCGCGTGGCCATGCTCATCGCCGGCGTGCACTCGATCAAGGAAGTCATCCTGTTCCCGACGCTGCGGCCCGAGCAGTTCTGAGCACTGTGGTGGGCGAGCGCGAGATCACGCTGCCGGTGGCCCTGTGCGACCAGCGCGGCCGGCTCTCCGCCGACGCCCGCGGTTGGTCGCGATCACCCATGTTGCGAGCCAACCTGCGCCATCGGTGGGGACGCAAGAAGCGCTGGGACTACTGGTGTGTCATCACCGACGAAGTGGTCGTGTCGCTGGTGTACGCGGATGTCGACTACGCCGGTCTGGCCAGCGTGTGGGTGATGGAGCACGCCACCGGCCGCCAGTGGACAGCCGGGATGTTGTCGCCCTTCGCCCGCGGGTTCGCCCTGCCCGACGAGGTGTGCACCGGCACGGTGTCACTGCACCACACGTCGCTCGACCTGCAGATCGAGGAGTTGCCCAGGGCCACTCGCCTCGTCGCGTCGGCGCCGGACACCGGAGACGGTTCGATCCAGGTCGACATCACAGTCGACAAGCCGTCCGGCCACGAGTCGCTCAACGTGCTGATCCCGTGGAGCAATCGCACGTTCCAGTTCACGTCGAAGCAGAACACACGCCCGGCCGTCGGCTCGGTGTCCGTGGGTTCGCAGTCGTGGGCGGTCGATGCCGCTCACGACGCGTGGGGTGTCCAGGACCTCGGCCGCGGGATCTGGCCCTACCGCAACCGCTGGAACTGGGCGGCGGCATCGGGGCATTCGACCGACGGCCGCATCGTCGGCCTGCAGTTCGGCGGCAAGTGGACCGTCGGCACCGGGGCGACGGAGAACGCGTTGTGCGTCGACGGGCACCTCACCAAGATCAGCGAGGAACTCGAGTTCACCTACTCGTGGGACGACCCGATGCAGCCGTGGCACGTGCGCACACCGGGCTCGGATCAGGTCGACGTGACGCTGACACCCACGTTCGATCGCTACGACTGCACCGACCTGGGGTTGTTGAAGATGGAGGTCCACCAGTGTTTCGGCAGCTGGTCGGGTCGGATCGTCGGCGACGATGGTGTGCCGGTGGAGTTCGCCGGCATCCGCGGGTTCGCCGAAGAAGCACGTAACCGCTGGTGAGCACGCTCACCTCACTCGCACATCACTGGCATGAACGGAGACGACGATGACCGCAGCATGGGGCCGAGGACTGGCCACGATCACTGACGATGGCACGGTGCTCGACACCTGGTTCCGCGAATGCGGTCTGGGCGACGAGCCGATGCCCGAGTTCTTCGAGGTGTACTCCACCGCCGAGCGCAAGGACGAGGTGCGCGGCGTCAGCGTACGTGCCGTGCGCCTGCACATCGACACCGCCGACAAGCCTGCAGACGCCAGCGACGCGTACCTGCGTCTGCATCTGCTGTCGCACCGCCACGTACAGCCGCGGGGCATCAACCTCGACGGCGTGTTCGGTCTGCTCACCAACGTCGCCTGGACGAACCTCGGGCCAGCGCCGGTGCAGGGCATCGAGGAACTGCGCTGGCGCGTGCGTCGCGACGGCTCCGTGCTCACCGTGCACGGTGTCGACAAGTTCCCGCGCATGACCGACTACGTCATCCCCTCCGGTGTGCGCATCGCCGACGCCGACCGTGTGCGTCTCGGCGCGCACCTCGCCAGCGGCACCACCGTGATGCACGAAGGCTTCGTCAACTTCAACGCAGGCACGCTCGGCACATCGATGGTCGAGGGCCGCATCTCGGCGGGGGTCGTCGTCGGCGACGGCAGCGACATCGGTGGCGGCGCCAGCATCATGGGCACGCTGTCGGGTGGCGGCAGCGAGCAGGTCACCATCGGCGAACGCTGCCTCCTCGGCGCCGAGGCAGGTATCGGCATCAGCCTGGGAGATGAGTGCATCGTCGAGGCGGGCCTGTACGTCACCGCCGGCACGCTCGTGGCCGTGCACGGCCCGAACGGTGTGGAAGTCGTGAAGGCCAAGCTCCTCAGCGGCAAGGGCGGCCTGCTGTACCGACGCAACAGCCAGACCGGCGCCGTGGAGGCACTCCCCCGCAGTGCCAAGTGGGAAGGCCTCAACGAGGCCCTCCACGCAAATTAGGCCACGCGAATTAGGCCACGCGAACCAGAGCCCGATCGGCTTCTGGGCAGGATTCTTCCCATCGATGCTTCTGGGAAGTTTCAGTCCCGGAATCCGGGACTGAAACTTTCCAGAACTACCACGGGTCAGGCCGTGAAGCAGCGGTCGACGAACTCGGTGAGCCGTTGACGGTCGGCCACAATCACGAACGCATCCTGCTCGTCGCGCGAGATCTGCAGCGCAGGGCAGAAGACATCTCCGTCGGGGCCGAAGAAGTGCGGCGATCCCTTCACGCTGCGCCGCTGCCCTTCGGCATAGTCGGCGAGTACTCGCGCGTGGTCGGCCTCGTCGGGGAGGCCGACCCCCAATTCGTCGGCCAGCAACTGCAGCACCATCGGATCAGCGATGTCCTGACCGTGCTCGAACAATGCGTCGCGCACCAGGAACGTGGCTCGCTCGCCAAGTTGCGGGTCGGCCTCGTACGCCCGTGACACCAGCGCCAGCGCTGGCAACGTGCTGGACGGGAAGTTCTCGGGATCGACCTCGGCGAACTGGTCGGGGGCCACTTGCTCGCGCAACGCTCTTCCCCGCTCCGCCGCGTGGTGTCCGTCCATCGGTGCACCGTTCACCAGCTCCAGCGGCCAGGCGCGCACCCACACGACCACATCGTCGCGTCCGCGACGATCGCGCTCATCAGCCACTGCCCGCAGGCCGACGTGTGCGAATGGGCACCAGATGTCCGCGAACACTTCGACGTTCATACCCGCCAAGGTATCTCCATGTGCGAGTGCCACGCGCCCGGTGCGAGTGCCACGCGCCCGGTGCGAGTGCCACCGGCACGCCCGAGTGCGACGTGGCACCACGGGTGCGACGTGGCACTCGAAAGTCGCAGGCGGGCGGCAGGCACTCGGGCCGGAGCGCTGGCACTCGCACCGGGAGTGGGGTCAGGCCGGTTGGCGCTCGCAACCATCGATGTGGTCGTTCACCAGGCCCATCGCCTGCATGAACGCGTACATCGTGGTGGGACCGACGAACGACCAGCCGCGCTTCTTGAGGTCCTTCGACAGTGCTGTCGATTCCGGTGTGAGCGCGCGGAATTCGCTCGTCAGGGTGGGGCGCGGATGGTGCTCCGGACGGAACTGCGACACGTAGGCGTGGATCGAGCCGAACTCGTCGAGCAGCGTCAACGCGCGGCCAGCGTTGTTGATCGTGCTCTGGATCTTGCCTCGGTGGCGCACGATGCCAGCATCACCCAGCAGGCGCTCCACATCAGCCTCGTCGAAGCGAGCGACGGCCGCCATCTCGAACCCGGCGAACGCAGCCCGGAACGCGGGGCGCTTGCGCAGGATGGTCAGCCACGACAAACCGGACTGAAACCCCTCCAGGCAGAACTTCTCGAACAGATGCACATCGTCCAGTACCTCGTGGCCCCACTCGTCGTCGTGATACTGCACATACAAGGGATCAGCACCGCACCACGAGCACCGGGTCACCCCGTCGTCACCGGTCAACAAGCGCATGCAGCGAAGGTATCTGCGCCTGGCGTAGCGAGCACCACCCGCCGTCGGCAATGATCACCGGCGTGATGCACCACTATGTCGCCGCCCGCGCCGAACTCGACGCCCCGGGAAGCCCGTTCCACACCACCACCGAAGTCGTACGCGGCATTCCGCTGAAGGTCTTCGCGGCCTCACCGCCCAACATGCGTGTCGTGTGGGAGGGAACCGCCGCGTTCGCCGACCTCGAGTACCTGGTGTACGAGGACGAGCGCTACACGTACGCCGAGATCCAGTCCCAGGTGCGGGCACTCGCCCATCACCTGGTGGCCCAGGGTGTGCGGCCCGGCGACCGGGTGGCGCTGGCGATGCGGAACTACCCCGAGTGGGTGACGGCGTACTGGGCCGGCGTCAGCATCGGCGCTGCCGTCGTGGGGATGAACGCGTGGTGGACAGCTCCGGAGATGGAATACGCACTGAACGACAGCGAACCCAAGGTGCTGATCGCCGATGACGAGCGCCTGGAACGCCTCCGCCACATGCCGGCACAGCGGCCGATGCACGTGATCGCCGTGCGCAGCGACAAGGCACCGTTGCAGTGGGCCGACGTGGTCGCTAACGACCCGGGCACGTTGCCCGACGCTGTCATCGACCCCGACGACGACGCGTGCATCTTCTACACGTCGGGCACCACGGGGTTCCCGAAGGGTGCGCAGCTCACCCACCGCGGGTCGGTGCACAACATCTTGAACGTCTTCGCGATGACGGTCGCGGCGCAGATGGCCGAGGCTAAGGCGATCGCCGCTGGCGACCTGCCCACACCCGCCACGCCGCCGCCCCCGGCGCCCGCACAGAGTGTGTTCATGGCCTCCACTCCGCTGTTCCATGTGACAGCCAACAACTGCGTCATGCAGCCTGGAACGGTGAGCGGCGGCAAGATCGTCCTGATGTACAAGTGGGATCCGGGTCGAGCGCTGGAGCTGATCGAGCGCGAGGGAGTCACCAACTTCTCCGGCGTACCCACGATGAGCCGCGAACTGCTGCTACACCCCGACTGGGCGACGCGCGACACGTCCACCATCATCGGCATGGGGGGCGGCGGCGCCGCACTGCAGCCCGACCTGGTCGGCAAGATCGCCGGAGCCCTCCAGAAGGGCGAACAGCGCGGTCAGCCGAACACTGGATACGGCATGACCGAGACGTGCGGCATCATCACCGCAACCGCAGCGAAGATCTTCATCGAGAAGCCTGCCTCGTGCGGCCCGGTGGTGCCGACGCTGGACTGGAAACTGGTCGACGAGGACGGCAACGACCTGCCCAACGGCCCGGACACGGTCGGCGTGCTGTGCGTCCGCGGTGCAGTCGTGATCAAGGGTTACCTGAACCGCCCCGAGTCCACCCACGATGCCATCCGCGATGGCTGGTTGAACACCGGCGACATTGCCCGCGTCGACACGGACGGGTTCGTCTTCATCGTCGACCGCGCCAAGGACATGGTGAACCGCGGCGGCGAGAACGTTTTCTGCAGCGAGGTCGAGACCGCGATCTATCACCACGACGCAGTTGCGGAAGCTGCAGTGTTCGGCATCCCCGACGAGCGTCTCGGCGAGGACGTCGCCGCCGTCATCGTGCTGCGCCCCGGCGCCACACTCACGCAGGACGAACTGGCGCACTTCCTCTCCGCCAACATCGCCAAGCACAAGATTCCCGGCACCGTGTGGTTCCGCACCGAGCCGATCCCGCGCAACGCCAGCGGAAAGTTCCTCAAGCGCGAACTGCGCAAGGAACTGACCGGCAGCTGAAATGCCACTCGACCCCAACGCCCTCGCCGCGCTGATCCGGGCGCGGCGCACCAACATGCAAGTCGATCGCGAGCGCGAGGTGCCGCACGAGCTGGTGCAGCAGCTCTGCGAGCTGGCGCAGTGGGCGCCGAACCACAAGCGCACCTGGCCGTGGAGGTTCTGTCTGGTGACGACCGGTCGCGACCAGTTGGGCGAGGTGATCGCTCGGGCGATGGAGGCCCACGGCGACGACCCGGGCAAGATCGCCAAAGCGAGAACCAAGTACCTGCGCACGCCCGCCACGCTCATCGTCGGATCGGCCGCGGGAGACAGCCCGCTGCGCACCGCGGAGAATCGCGACGCGACTGCAGCCGGTATTCAGAACCTGCTGTTGGGCGCCACCGCCCACGGGTTGGCCACCTACTGGGGTTCGTGCCCGAAGGGCGCGAACGATGTGGTGGCGGAACTGGCCGGGTTCGAGCCGGACACGACGGTCGTGGCGATTATCTACCTCGGTTGGCCGATCGGTGACATGGCCGTTCCGGAACGACCGCCGGTCGGGCTGTACAGGCTCTGACGCTCAGCCGCCCGAGCGTCCGAGCGCGATCATCGCCAGCTTCACGGCGCTCGCCGGGTCCGGTGTGGTGACCGAGAAGTAGCCGTTGGCCACCTTCACCAGCACCAGGTAGGTGCCATCGGCCTTTTCGAAGCCGATCGCCCCGAGACCCAGTCCGGCGATCACATCAGGTGTGGTGGCCGGCTGAGTGAACTCCTGCGCAGTTCGCGCTTCCACCAGCACCTCGAGGTCGGTGCGCCCCGAGTGCACCGTGTACCCGCACGAATCTGGCGATAATGCTCCGGAGTTGATCAGCGCGCCCGGCGCCAGTCCGGCCATTCGTATGTTGAGGAAGTCCTTCGCCACCAGCGCGGTGCACAGGTCGCCACCGAACAGCGCATACGGCGGAGCCGTCACTGTGAGGTCGCTCTCGGTGTTGAACACCTCGGGCAAGAGCGTGGTGGCCGTCGGCTCCGGGGCGTTGCCCACAGTACCCAACGTCGGCGAGGTGTCCGTGTTCTCAGAATAGCAGCCCGCAAGCGCGCAGAGGGCGAGCAGTGACAGCACTCGTTTCATTGGGCGCGAACCTAGCGCCGTGGAGGTCATAGGTGTCCGCGGGCGAACGTCAGCGACCGGGCTGGTACACACCGAAGACATCGCGCAGCGCATCGCTGACCTCGCCGAGGGTGGCGTTGGCGCGCAGCGCTTCCTTCATCGGGTACAGCAGGTTCTGTGTGCCACGAGCCGCTTCGGCGAGATCGGCCAGACGGGACTTCACGAGTTCCTGGTCGCGGTTGGCCTTGTACTCGGCGAGACTTGCGCGCTGGCCGAGCTCCAACGTCGGGTCGCTGGCGGAGACCACGAACTCGGGCTCCTCGGTCTGGAACTTGTTGAGGCCGACGATGACACGCTCGTCGTTGTCGATGCTCTTCGCGTACTCGTACGCGGCTTGCTCGATCTCGTCCTGTTGGAAGCCGCGCTCGATGCCCTCCACCGCGCCGCCCATCTCGTCGATACGGGCGATGTACTCCCACGCAAGACGCTCGATCTCATCGGTGAGCGACTCCACGAAGTAGCTGCCCGCCAGCGGGTCGGGCGTATCGGCGATGCCACTCTCGTAGCCGATGATCTGCTGTGTGCGCAGCGCGATACGTGCCGCGCGTTCGGTGGGCAGGCTGAGTGCCTCGTCGTAGCCGTTGGTGTGCAGGCTCTGCGTGCCACCCATTACGGCCGCCATGGACTGCACGGCCACGCGCACGATGTTGTTCTCGGGCTGCTGTGCCGTCAGCGTGCTGCCGCCGACCTGTGTGTGGAAGCGCAATAGCTTGCTGGCTTCCTTCTTAGCGCCGTAGCGCTCACTCATCAGCTTGTACCAAATGCGGCGCGAGGCGCGGAACTTGGCGATTTCCTCGAAGAAGTTGTTGTGCGCGTTCCAGAAGAACGACAGTCGCGGCGCGAAGGCATCGACGTCGAGACCAGCGGCGATCGCCGCATCCACGTAAGCGATGCCGTTCGCGATGGTGAACGCGATCTCCTGCACAGCAGTGCTGCCGGCCTCGCGGATGTGGTAACCGGAGATACTGATCGTGTTCCACTTCGGCACGTGCTGCGCGCAGTACTCGAAGATGTTGGTGATGATCCGCATAGACGGCTTGGGCGGGTAGATGTACGTACCGCGCGCGATGTATTCCTTCAGCAGGTCGTTCTGGATCGTGCCGCTGATCGCGCTGGCGGGTACGCCCTGCTCCTCGGCGACCAGCTCGTACATCAGCAGCAGGATCGCGCCCGTACTGTTGATCGTCATGCTGGTGCTGACCTTGTCGAGCGGCAGCCCGGCGAGTAGCTGGCGCATGTCGGCCAAGCTGTCGATGGCCACGCCCACCTTGCCGACCTCGCCTTCGGCGCGAGGGTGGTCGCTGTCGTAGCCCATCTGCGTCGGTAGGTCGAAGGCGCACGACAGACCGGTCTGGCCGGCGTCGAGCAGGAACTTGAAGCGCTCATTGGTGGATGCGGCCGTGCCGAAACCGGCGTACTGGCGCATCGTCCACAACTTGCCGCGATACATCGTCGGGTACACACCGCGGGTGTAGGGGGGCGAGCCGGGCGAGCCCAGCTTCTCCTCCGGGTTCCACCCCGCCAGGTCGGAGGCGTCGTACAACGCCTTGATCTCGATACCGCTGTCGTTACGAATCTCGTCACTCACGCGCAAGAGCGTATTCCGCAAAGCCCCCGACTAAGCCATCCGCCCACTCCATCCTCGCGTTTGAAGGCGTAGCCGCACCGGGTGCGGCTACGCCTTCAAACGCGGTGGGGTCGTGGACGCGGGGCGGGCTGACCGGCCGTGCGGCTGCGATGGGGGCTAGCGCGCAGCGACGAGCGCAATCTCCAACTTCCACTCCGGACGGGCCAGTGCAGGCACGGTGACGAGGGTGCTGGCCACGCGGTGGCCGAACAGGTGCCGGTCGCGAGCCGCCATCACGACACCGAGCGACGGGAGGTGCTCGACCACCACGTAGGTGGTGACGGAGATGACGTCGCTGGGGCTCATGTCGGCCTCCTCCAGCAACGCCAGCAAGTTGCCCCACACAACATCGGCCTGTTCGGCGATCGAGGCCGGCACCACACCGTCGGGGGCGATGGGCACCACGCCGCTGGTGTAGAGCCAGTTCGTGGGCGACTCGACGACGATGGCATGCGCGTAGTTGGCTGCCGGTAGAGCAATGGTGGCGGGGGCGATCTCGCGGTTCACCGGGCCAGTGTGCCATGCCCCTAACCTGACGGGATGACGCGCGCCCGCACCATTGACGGCATTGAGCTGACCCCCAAGGACGTGACGCTCGAGCTACCCACTCCGTTTGCCACCGTCGAAGAGGAGCGGCTCCACCGCAAGCAGAAGTTGGCCGGAGCGCTGCGCATCTTTGGCCGTTTCGGCTTCGGTGAAGGCGTCGCCGGGCACATCACCGTGCGCGACCCGGAGTTCCCCGAGTACTTCTGGGTCAACCCGTTCGCGATCAGCTTCCGCCACGCCACGGTCAGCGACTTGATCCTCGTCGACCATGACGGCAACGTCGTCTACGGAACGCGCCCAGTGAACCGGGCCGCGTTCATCATCCACTCGGCGGTGCACGAAGCCCGTCCCGACGTCGTCGCTGCTGCGCACAGCCACAGCGTGCACGGCAAAGCATTCAGCGCGCTGGGCATCCCGCTCGCCCCCATCACCCAGGATTCATGTGTCTTCTACGAGGACCACACGGTCATCAGCGCACACGGTGGCCGAGTGCAGTTCGATGCTGCCGAAGGTCGCGAACTGGTCAGCCACTTCGGCACCGGCAAGGCCGCGATCCACCAGAACCATGGCCTGTTCACCGTTGGCCACACCGTCGACGAGGCTGTGTTCTGGTTCCTCAGCATGGACCGCAGTTGCCAAGCGCAGCTGTTGGCGATGGCCGCTGGCACACCCAAGCTGATCCCGCACGAGTCGGCCGTCTACACACGCGAGCAGACGGCCTCCCCGCTCGCCGGGTGGTTGAGCTTCCAGCCGTTGTGGCAGGAGATCTGCCGCACCGACCCAGACCTGTTCGACTGAACAGCAGCACCCTGCAGTTGCGTGCTCCCAGCCAGTTCGTGCGTACTGCCTCACCAGAGGCGCTGTTCGTCATCTCCGGTATCTCGCAGTACACCGGCGCTGTCATCGCCGTCAATCTGTTCGACGACTTGCGCCCTGCCACCGTCACGTGGTTTCGAGTGATGTCGGGCGCTGCCGCGATCCTCGTGATCTCGATACGCGACCAACGACGCTGGACGAAACGCGACATCGCCGCTGCCGCGGTGTTCGGAATCGCGACGGCGCTGATGAACCTGTCGTTCTATTTGGCCATCGACCGGCTCCCGCTCGGCAAGAGCGTCGTGCTGGAGTTCATCGGCCCGATCGCTGTCGCCGCGGCGCTCACCCGTACCCGCCGGAACACGATCGCGTTGGCGATGGCCGCGTCCGGTGTGGCCGTCCTCTCCGGAGTAGAGATCGGCGGTGAGCCGATGGGTCTGTTCTTCATCTTCTGCTCATCAGCGATGTGGGCCGCGTACATCGTCATCGGCCGCCGTGTGGCGGCGCTCGACCGCGGCCTGAGCGGTCTGGGTGTCGGCCTGGCAATCGGGGCGGTGGTGATCGCCCCGTTCGGCATGTCGGGAAGCATGACCGTCATTCACCACTCGAACCTGTTGCTGCAGTGCGTCGTCGTCGGCGCGCTGTCCTCGGCAGTCGGCTACGGAATCGACCAGGTCGTGATGCGCCGTATCCCCACCCGACGGTTCGCGGTATTGCTGGCGCTGCTGCCGGTGACCGCGATGGTCGTCGGTTTCATGGCGCTCTCGCAGACCCCCAGCGTGCTCGACCTGCTTGGTGCGACACTGGTGATCATCGGGGTGGCCGCACAGGAGCGCGACGAACTCTCGCAACCGTTCGAGGAACTGCCCAGCTGATGTGTGGGCGCTCTCAGGCCGGTGCGGGGATACCCAGCGAGGCCGCCACGTTCGGCCGACGTAGCTTCCACACAAAGCCGTCGTACAGGATGTGGAGCGCACCGAAGGACAGAATCGCGAACGCGTAGAGCTGACCGCTCCAGAGTGTGCTGGTGACGACAACCACCGCGGCAATCGCCGCGAAGTACGCCGCGTAGACGCCGGCACGGCGAGCGGGTGTGCGGGTTGCCACTGCCACCGGGGCGTCGTCACGACGGGTACGCAAGCTGGAATGGACGACCGCGAAATACTCGATCGCATGAGCCGCCACATACCCGGCAATACCGGCGATGGGGTCGACCATCACCAGCACCACCATGCCGAGGGTGCCGAGCGCGTAGAGGTGCTTGGCACGACTGGCCTGCACCAGCGCCCGTTCGGCACGCCACCAGCGCACCGCCATCAGCACACTGGTAACAGCGCCGATCCAGAACAGTGCCACCGCCGCTGGATGCACCCGATCGAGGAAATGAAGGCTGCGCCGGTTGTTGTCGTCGAGTCCCAACTTGAGCACAAGGCGGTCGATATCGACGTACGCCCCGATGTACGCAAGGCCGGTGACCAGCCACACGATGAACATCGGCTTCTCCAACCGGGCATGGTCGTCGCCTGCCTTGCGGCCGTAGATGCGCAGCACGCCGTAACGCTGCATCAGCGTGTGCTCTGCGTTCCACAGCCCGGCCATCACCGCTACCAACGACAGGCTTACCGAGAGGCCGAGCATCACCAGCGCGATGGCGCACAGCGGCGCCCACGTGTAGAGGCGACGATGGGCAGCGCGCTGCACAGGGTCGCCATACACGAGGCCGAGCGTCAGCGGCTGATGGGCGAAGGAGACGAGGAAGATGATGCCCACCAGTGCCTGCACCGTGGTGAGGTGCGGTTCCGCGAAGTGCACGACGAGCCCAATGGGCACGAAGCACCACCCCAGCAGTACATCGAGCACGGGACCGTGCAACCAGAACGACCGCTGGTCGGCTACGGGGCGCCCCACTGTCGTCGCTTGCATAGGCCGAACTCTAGTCAGGCGCTGGGAACGCCTGGTCAAGCCTCAGAGGTAGTAGCCCATCACGTCGACGACCACGTCGCTACCGAGGTTCGTGCCGGGACGCCCACCCACCCGCACGATGACTGCACCGGCTGCACATGCGGTGGCCACCGAGTTCGCCACTACCGCACCCGCGGTGAAGTTGACGTTCGATGTCTCGGGGTTCGGCAGCGGCGTACCAGCGGCGCGGACGGACATGTACCCAGAGGTGGCACGCAGCGCCACGGCCGTGACGTTCAGCAGCAGTCCAACCGCCGCTGTCGGCACGCCGCTGCCAGCAAGTGTGCAATCCACGACGCGCTCGGCGTTCACCGGAATCGGAGTCTTGACGCCCAGCGCCGGCAGTTCTCCGACACGGCTGTCGTACACGCGCTTCGGTGTGGGCAGCAAGGTGAGTGCACCCGCTGTACCCACACCGGCCAGGCGTCGCCAGCTGCCGGGCAGACCGGTGGCGGTGCAGTACCACAGCGTGGAGGTGAAGCCCACGTGATCCACTTCGGCAACCACCTCGCCGTAAGTATGAGGGCGATCAGTGTCGCCTGTCGGTGCCCCTCGGGCGATGTCGCCGCCGAGCACGAGGTCGGCCCATGGGCTCTCGAACTGACCGCCGAAACCATTGGTCGCATAGCCGCGCACACCAACGCCGGATGCCGCAGCGGACCGGCCGACGACACCGAAGCCGGCGCCATCTCCCGACAGACCCGTGCCGCTCGCAGCGTTGTTGTTGACGGCCCGAAATGCGGCGTAGATGTCGTCGGTCGGTGTCGGTGCCGGCACGGTGCTGGTGAGCAACGTGGTCGCTGTCCCAGTGAACGAGCCGCCGACGGTGATCGGGTTGCCGTTGGCTGCGGCGGCGCGCCCGTGCAACGCGGCACCGCCGGCGACCGCACCCGCGGCGACCGCAGCGCCGCGAGCCAACCACATACGTCGTGACATCACCTGCTCGTGTTCTGACGTGTCGCTGTGTGTTGACACACCATCGCGGAGTTCGCCGAGTTCGGCCCGCAGCCGGGCGTTCTCGGCTTCCAGACGATCGAGGCGTTCCGTGACGATCGCCAACGCTGTGTCGTGGTCCATCTGCTCCTCCTCGCTGCCCGGTTGCAACGAATCCTCGCACGGACCTTCCCGCGCAGCAGGGCAGTCAGCGGTAGTAGCCCACCACGTCGACGATGGCGTTGGCCACGAGACCGACCGGACCACCGAGTCGCAGGGCAACCGTCGCACCCGCGCCGCAGGCAGACGTCACCGAGTTGGCGATGACCTGCCCGGCTGCGAAGTTGAGGTTTGAGGTGCCGGAATACGCAACGCCCGATGCACGGACCGAAACGAAGCCACTCGCCGATGGGCTGACGATAGTGACGTTCAACAGCACCGCGGTCGCATCGGCGGGAACACCGCTGGTAGCCAAGGTGCAGTTGACCGCGCGGTCGATGTCCTTCAGCAAGGGCGCCTTGGGGCCGATTGCGAGCGGCGGCTGACCGGGGCGCGAGTCGTACACGCGGATCGGCGCGGGCAGCACCGTGAGGGCACCCGCTGTGTCGGGGCCTGCAAGACGCCGCCACCTGCCGGGCGTGCCTGACCGGACGTTGTACCACAGCGTGGACGTAGCCAGGTCGCTGTGATTTTGCGCAACGAGTTCGCCGTAGCCATGGATGACGACATCCGCAGTGGGGCTGAGTCGGTTGCTGTTCCCCAGCATCATGTCGGCGTACGCCCCGCGGAACCAGCCACCCCACCCGGTGGTGCTGACACCCTCGACACCGGCGCCGGACGAACTGACCGCTGACACAGCGGTGCCCGATGTGCTCTCGCCGCGCACGCCGTAGCCCAGGGCGCTGACGCCTTTCACGCCGACCTGGGCAGCGCCGCTGACGCTGCCCAACACACCAATGGAGCCGGGTGACATGTCGTTGTCGATGTAGCCCTGGACACCGATTGCGGCTGTGCCTACGCCGCCGCTCGCCTTGCCCCACACACCGGTGCCGACGTCCGAGTGACCGGCCACGCCGAACGACGACCCGTATCCGAACAGACCAGTGCCCCAGCTGCCGTGCTGATTCACGGCCTGGAACGCTGAGTGGAACATGTCGAGGTTGCTGGCGGCGGGCACCGTGCCGGTCACCCCGGTGACCGAAGTGGTCACGACGTTGAGCGTGTCGAGCAGCAACGGGTTGGAGACGGCGGCCACCGGACTCGCCGACAGCGCGGCGCCACCGACGACGGCACCCGCCGCTACTGCGGCACCGCGGGCCAGCCAGTTGCGCCGCGACATCACCACCGGCTCGTCGTCCTCAAGGGGTGCGTTGGGCCGTGCCTCCAGCTCCACCCGCAGGCGCTCGTTCTCAGCCTCCAGCCGATCGAGCCTCTCCGACAGTTGCTGCAGTAGTGCGTTGCTCTCCATGTCCGCTCCTTTGGATACCCGTGTGGGTAGCGTGTCACTGAGAGCGCAATCTGACAAGGTTCTGTCAGAAACTGGGAGCCTTTCGGCGAGCGGTCAGTGCAGACCCGGTGCGCAGAGCCCTTCAAGTTCCTGCACGATGATGCGGTCGCGGTTCGCGTAGGTGACCTGGTTGGCCGGGTCGGCGCGCAGCTTGAACGTGCGGAAACTCATATCGGTGGTGTCGATGGAAAGGATCCGGCCGATCAGCCCTTCACCGAGGTTCAGCAGCAGCTTGATCACTTCCAGCGCCTGGATACTGCCGACGATGCCGGGCAGCACACCGAGCACGCCGGCCTCAGCACAGCTGGGTGCCAACTCGGCCGGCGGCGGCTCGGGCACCATGTCGCGGTACGTAGGGCCGTCCAGCGGATGGAACACGCTGACCATACCTTCGAAGCGAAAGATGCTGCCGTGCACCACCGGAATGCCCAGCTTCACGCTGGCATCATTCAGCAGGTAGCGGCTGGGGAAGTTGTCGGCTCCGTCGACGATGACGTCGTAGCCGGTGATGATCTCGATGATGTTCGAAGCATCAAGGCGGGTGTCGTAGGTGACGACGTTGACGTCGGGGTTCAACAGCGTCAGCGTCTTCTTGGCGCTGTCGACCTTGCGGTCGCCAATGCGCTCTGTGTTGTGCAAGATCTGGCGCTGCAGGTTGCTGGCGTCCACATCGTCCATATCGACGATGCCGATCGTGCCCACACCCGCAGCCGCGAGGTACAACGCGGCGGGCGAACCGAGGCCACCGGCGCCCAGCATCAGCACCTTGCTACCCAACAACTTGGCCTGACCCTCGACGCCCACCTCGGGCAGCAGCAGGTGGCGCTTGTAGCGGTTGCGTTGCTCGGCGCTCAACGTCACCGGCGCCTTCCAGGGGCGGCCTTCGTCCTTCCAGCGGCCGAAGCCACCGGCCATCGAGAACACATCGGTGTAGCCGAGTTCGGCCAGCGTGCGAGCGGCGAAGGCACTGCGCACACCACCGGCGCAGTAGACGACCACGGGGGCGTGCTTGTCGAGCAACTTGCCCTCGACCTGGGCTTCGAGGTGACCGCGAGGAATGTGCACCGCGCCGGGCAGCGCACCTTCGTCGTGCTCATCGGGTTCGCGCACATCGAGGACGAGCGCACCCTTGGCGATGTGCTCGGCCGCAACTGCGGTGTCGACTTCGGTGATCTGCGCCTTGGCGGCGGACAGGAGGTCGCGGAAGGTGGCCATGCAAGAAAGGCTACAAGTTCGGTCAGGAATCGTCACGGGGTGCAGCGGCGCACAGCAGCGGCAGCACACTGCTGAGGCCGCCGCGCAACAGCGCATGCGCGAAGCGATCCATGTTCGTCGGCTCGGCATTGGCGATGACGATCCGCGCGCCCACCGACTTGGCCCGCGGCACGACGTTCGCCGCCGGGAACACCGACAGCGACGAGCCGGCGGCGATCAACAGGTCGCACCGCTCGGCAGCCGCCATCGCCGCCTCGATCACGTGCGGCACCAGGTTCTGACCGAACAGGATGGCGTCGCTCTTGATGATGCCGCCGCACACTTCGCACGATGGATCGTCCTCACCGGCGCGGACACGGTTCAGTAACTCGACCATTGGCCGCCGGTCGTCGCAGTCCCAACAACGGGCGTAGTGCACCGTGCCGTGCACCTCGATCACCTTCGCCGGGTCGTGCCCTGCCGCCTGGTGCAGACCATCGACGTTCTGCGTGACGATCGCGTGCAACTGGCCGCGCCGTTCGAGTTCCACCAGCGCGTAGTGCCCGGCATTCGGCTGCGCGGTGAACAGCGGCGCGTCCACACGCGACCGCCACGAACGCTTCCGCAACTCACCATCGGCGAGATAGTGCTGCAGCGTGGAGGCCTTCTCGGCATCAGGGTTCTTCGTCCACAGTCCGTTCGGACCACGGAAGTCGGGGATCCCCGAGTCGGTCGACATCCCGGCGCCCGTGAGCACGACCACACGATGAGCCGTGCGCACCCATTCCGCTACCTCCTGCACATCCGACGTCATCACGCCATTCTGCCGTGCTGGCACGTCGGCACGACCCACCATTGCCGACTGAACGAACTCGCTGTACCCAGTGAGAGCGGACTCCCCCACCTGCCCGATCGAACTCCCATGGGGGCCCCATGCTCATCGCTTCCGAACCGGACACCCACGCCGCTGACGCGACGCTGATGGTGGTGCCGTGGCATGACCCCGTGGTCGATGCGCTCGGCTACGACGTGCGCTCGGCATACGTCGAACTGTTCTGGCTCAACGTGCTCGGCCCCACCGCCACATGGACGCTCCGACGGCTGGTCAGCGGTCTCGACACCTATCCGCTCGGTTACGAACTCGACCTGAGCGAGACGGCGGGAATGTTGGGCCTGGCGTACTCGGCCGGTACCTCCAATTCGTTCATCCGGGCGCTACAACGCTGTGCAATGTTCGGCATGTCGCAGCCGGTACCGGGCGGGCTGGCGGTGCGTCGCCGGGTGCCGCCGGTAGCAGCACGCCACTTGGCCCGGATGCCAGAGCGTTTGCGCGCCTTGCACCCGCAGTGGCAAGTGCGCACGTACTCGGCCGACGACCTCGAGCGCGGCTTGGCGATTGCCGAGGCGATGGTGGCCGCGGGAGATGACCCCGACCTGGTGGAACGGCAACTGATGGCAGTCGGCGTCTCGCCGGCAGCGGCGATCGAGGCAGCCGCAATGGCCCTTGACGGCCGCCGGGGCGCCGCCTGACCGGAGGCGTCGACGACTACTTGGAGAAGCCGAGCGCGAGGTCGATGAGCAGTCGCGTACCGAAGCCGGTGGCGCCCTTGGACAACCAGCCGTCGTCGGCATCGACATCCATCGGGCCGGCGATATCGAGGTGCGCCCAAGGCACCTCGCCAACGAACTCGCTGAGGAACAGCGCAGCCGTAATCGCCCCGCCGTGGCTGCCGCCCGAGTTCTTCATGTCCGCGACATTGCTGTCGAGTTGCTTGCGGTAGGCCTTCTCCAACGGCAGCTGCCAGACCTGCTCGTCGGTGTTCGCGCTGGCGACTCGCACCTTGGCGACGAGCGAGTCGTTGTTGCTCACGACGCCAGCGATCTTGCGCCCGAGCGCCACCATGCACGCGCCAGTCAGCGTCGCGATGTCGACGATGGCGTCGGGGCCGTCCTCGGCTGCGAGTGACAGACCGTCGGCGAGGATCAAGCGACCCTCGGCGTCGGTGTTGTTGATCTCCGACGTCTTCCCGTTGCGGAACGTGAGCACGTCGCCCAGCTTCACGGCGCTGCCCGACGGCATGTTGTCGGTGCACATCAAGTAGGCGGTGACCTTACTCTTGCACTTCAGCGCCTTCAGCGTGCCCATCGCGGCGAGCACCGCTGCCGCACCGCTCATGTCCATCTTCATCGTGTTCATGCTGTCGCTGGGCTTCAGGCTGAGGCCACCGGAATCGAACATGACACCCTTACCCACGAGGGCGAGGTGACCCACAGGGTTGCGCGGCATGTACGTGAGACGCACCATGCGCGGCGGCTCGACACTGCCCTTGTTGACGCCGACGATGCCGCCGCAGCCCATGGCAGCGAGTTGGTCTCGGTTGAAGACCTCGACGGTGAGGCCGTTGGAGTTGGCAATGGCAACTGCCGTGTTCGCCATATCGACTGCCGTGAGGTGAGCCGGCGGGGTGTTGGCCAGGTCGCGTGCAAGTGTCGCTGCATCGGCCGTGATGACGCCGCGCTCGGCACCCGTGCGCGCTCCGACCGCACGCTTGTCGCCGACCACGAGCGTCAGCGCCGTGAGCGTCGTCGGATTCGGCACCTTCTTGATTCCTGCGTATCGGTAGGCCGCCAGCAGCGCGCCCTCGGTGACAGCTTGCGCCGCCTTGGCCGCGTCGACGCCGTCGAGGTCGGCCAACGTCGTGGCGATGGTGGCGCGCTTGCCAGCAGCGCGCACGAGCGCTGCCGCGGCAGTGCGCAACCCCTTCACATCGAGTGTTCCGGTGTCGCCGATGCCGACAGCGATCTGCGCCGGGCCGGTGGCCGACGGCAGCACGAACGTCTGCCCAGGCTTCCCCTCGAAGCCCACCGCAGCGAGCGCCGCACGGTTCAGGCCGAGCGCACGCGGGATGGCACCGGTGGTGGCGACGGGCACGCCCACCGCATCAACGGTCTTGGGAATGGAGCGCGCGATCTGTACGGAGGCAGTCATGGGCCACAGTCTGTCGGGCAACCGAGGCAGCTCCACATGAGGGTGCGGTAAGGGCTACCTATCACCCTTCCTTGCGTGTGCAAAGATCTGCGGCATGCCCACACTCGCCAAGCGTCTCATCATCGGACTGGTGGCCCTCGCCGCGCTCGCGATCGGTGGCACCGTGATCTACACCAAGTTCATCAATCAGGCCGACAAGGAGTTCTCCCAGAGCGATGTGGAGCAGCGGTTGGATGCCAGCGACACCACCGGTGGCGACACCGGGGCACCTGCTGGCACCGGGGCACCCACCAGCGACGGAGTCGACGGCTCGTGGACGATCGGCGACGGCAGCGAGGTGGGGTACCGGGTCGACGAGACGATCAACGGCATCAGCACCACCGCCAACGGTCGCAGCGCCGCCGTCACCGGATCGCTGACGATCACCGGCACCACTGTCTTCGCAGCCGAGTTCAGCGTCGACATGGCCACGTTCACGAGCAGCGAGAGCCGCCGCGACGGTCAGTTCCGGGGCCGCATCATGGATGTCGCCAAGTACCCGAAGGCGACGTTCACACTCACCGCGCCGATCGACTTCCAGCAGATCCCCACCGATGCCGGCACCGTGAAGGCCAACGCCACCGGCGACCTCACCCTGCACGGTGTCAGCCGGTCGGTCACCTTCGAACTCACGGCAACGTTCAAGAATGGGCGTATCGGTGTGCTCGGTCAGATTCCGATCGTGTTCGCCGATCACAACATCGACAACCCGTCATTCGCCACGATCACCACCGACGACCACGGTGTCCTCGAGTTCGTGCTCGTGCTGGGTCGCACCTGACGGAAGTCTGCGAGTCAGGTCGAGCCAGCAGCACCCTCCGCCGCCGGCTGCGACTTGGCCCAGGCCTCGGCCAACGAGGCATATCGGCCGCCGAGAGCGACCAGTTGCTCATGAGTACCGGCCTCGACCATCCGAGCGTGGTCGATCACCACGATTCGATCCGCGCGGCGCACGGTTGAGAGACGGTGCGCGACGACGATGACCGTGCGTCCGCCCATCAACCGTTCGAGGGCCTTCTCCACGATGGCCTCAGTGCCGGGATCGAGGTTGCTGGTTGCCTCGTCCAGTACGAGCACCGCGGGGTCGATCAGCGCTGCGCGCGCCAGCGACACCAATTGGCGCTCGCCCGCCGACAGTCGCGAGCCGCGTTCACGCACTTCGGTGTCAAGACCATCGGGGAACTCGGCGAAGCGTTCGAGCACGCCGATGGCGTTCAACGCTGCCTCCACCTCGGTATCGGTCGCGCCACTGCGAGCGATGCGGATGTTGTCGCGGATGGTGCCACCGAACAGGAAACCTTCCTGAGGAACCACGACCACACGTTCACGCAGCGAGGACAACGAGGCGAGCCGGAGGTCGATGTCGTCGAATGTGATGTGGCCGGTGGTGGGGTCGTAGAGGCGGCTCAACAACTTGGCCAGCGTGCTCTTCCCCGCTCCTGTGGGCCCGACAAGTGCCAACCGTTCGCCTGGCTGCACCGTGATCGAGAGGTCGTGCAGTGCAGGGCGCTCAGTGCCGTCGTAGGTGAACGTGATGTGATGCGCAGCCAACACCCCGCGAGCGGGTAGCTCGACTGCCTTGGGGTGCTCGGCGACGTCGGGCACCGTGTCGATCAAACCGTAGAGCTTGTGCAATGCCGCAGCCGCCGACTGCACCGTGTTGTACAACTGCGACAGCTGCTGCACAGGGTCGAACAGATTGGCGAGCAGCAACACGAACGCGGCGACTGTGCCGAAGGCAACCGAGCCACGATGCACCAACCAGCCGCCGACGCCGACCACGATCGCGATCGACACGATGCCCGACCACTCGACGACCCCGAAGTACCAGGTGCTGACCTTCACACTGTGCAGGTGCGAGCGGTACAACGCCCGGTTCGACTCGTGGAACCGGCGTTCCTGTTCCTCCTCGCGGGCATATGCCTGAATGACCCGCACTCCGGTGAAGCTCTCCTGCAGATTCGACAGGTTCTGCCCCACTCGCTCACGCACGTCGAGATAGGCGAGATTCGACTGGCGCTGAAAGCGGACCGACGCAACACCCAGAATCGGTGCCACGAACACCACTACCACCAAGGTCAGTTCCCAACTCATCGCGGTCATCAGGATCAGCGTCATCACCAACAACAGACCGGCAGCGATGAACTGCAGCAGACCCCACTGGATCAACTCGCCCATGCTCTCGACGTCGGCAGTCATGCGCGAAACGAGCACACCCGTTTTGTTGCGATCGAAGAACGCCATCGACTGTGCCTGCAGACGGTCGAAAACGGTGACCCGCAGATCGCGCAGAAAACCCTCACCGGCACGGTTGATCGCGACGTACTGCATACGGCCGACGACGTAGCCGATCACCACGGTGGCGATGTAACCAACCACGGCGAGGTTCAGCGTGCCGGCGCTCTGCGCGTTGATGCCCTGGTCGAGACCGAGCTTGACGAACACCGGACCGCCGACGGTGCATACCGCGCCGATGGACACCAGCGCGATCGCCCACCAGATGGTGCGCCGGTACGGGGCAGCGAACTGCAGCGAGCGGCGCAGGACGCGGCTCGTCTCCTCGCGGTCGAGACGGTCTTCGTCGGTGACAGCGGCGCCGGCCCACATGTCAGTGCACCCCTGCCGATTCGTCGTCGGCCTCGTCGTCGGCCTCGTCCGGTTCGGACAGCGCGGCCAGCACTTCGCGGTAACGCTGGCTCGTGGCCAGCAGTTCGTCGTGCGTCCCAGTGGCAGCGACACGACCGCCGTCCAGCAGCACCACCGTGTCGGCCAGCGCGATCGTGCCCGGACGGTGGGCGATCACGATCGTCGTCCGCCCTTGCATCACGGTGGCCATCGCCTCGCGGATCTCATGCTCCTTCGAGGGGTCGACAGCGCTGGTGGCGTCGTCGAGCACCAGCACCCGCGGGTTCGACAGGATCGCTCGGGCCAGAGCCACACGTTGCCGTTGCCCACCACTGAGCGAGTAGCCGCGCTCCCCCAGCAATGTGCCGTATCCCTGCGGCAGGGCGAGCACGAAGTCGTGGGCGCCGGCCAGGCGAGCGGCGGCCTCGATGTCGGTGGTGGAAGCATCCTGACGGGCGAACGCGATGTTGGCGGCAACACTGTCGTGAAAGAGGAACGTGTCCTCGAACACGACCGACACCGCGTGACGCAGTTCGCGCAGCGGCAAGTCGCGCACATCAATCCCGTCGATCGTGATCGCCCCGTCGTCCACGTCGTAGAAGCGCACCAGCACACGGGCGACTGTGGACTTACCGCCGCCGGTGACACCGACGATCGCGACTGACGAGCCCGCCTCGATGTGCAGGTCGAAGTCATCGAGCACGTGCTGGGCTGGGTCGTAGCCGAAGCGCACATGACGAAACCGCACCTCGCCGGTGCGGTCGCCAGTGGGCAGATGCCGAGCCACAATCGGGTCGGCCACGAGCGCTTCGGTGGAGAGCACCTCGTTCACCCGCAGCAACGCTGCCGCCGCGCGCTGACCGAAGGCCACGGTCTGACCGAGGCTGCGCAGCGGAAAGACCAACAGACCGATGTACTGCATGAACTCCAGCATCTGGCCGCGGGTCATACTCCCGTTCAACACGCGGTGACCACCCATCGCGAGCACGGCGATCAAACCGAGGTTGGGGAGGAGGTCGAGCGCCGGAAGGAACGCGCTGCGCACACGTGCCGCCTGCAGCGACACGGTGCGAATATCGTCGGCTTCGGTTCGTAACCGCGCAGCAGTGACCGATTCAGCGCCGAACCCCTTCAATACGCGCACACCGCTGACTGCCTCCTCCACCACGGTGGCCAGTTGCGCCTGCTCAGCCTGCACTGCCACCACTGCAGGGTGGATACGCCGAGAGAACCTGGTGGCCATCACGTTCAGGAACGGCAACGGCGCCAGGGCCACCAGCGCCAACATCGGCTGTTGCGCGACCAGCACCACCACGACCGCTGCCACCATCAACAGGTTCGAGGCCGTCATTGGGATCATCACTACGAATGCCTGGATCAACATCAGATCGCTGGACGCCCGACTCATCAGTTGTCCCGTCTGCGTGCGGTCGTGGTACGCCACGTGCAGGTGCATCACGTGATGGAACAACCGTTCGCGCATGACGGCTTCGGTGAGTCGGCTCTCGCGGAAGGCGAACCACCGACGCCAGGCCAGAAACACTCCGGCGATGACGGCCATGGCCGCGATCGATGACGTCCAGAACAACAACGAACCGCTGCCGAGCACCGCATGGTCGACCGCCAAGCTGGTGAGCTTCGGAACCGCGACCTTGCCGGCGCTCCACAACAACCCCACGCCCACCCCGACGAGCAGACCGGTTCGCTGGTCGCGCAGCACTCGGCGCAGCAGCGCCCAACCGCTCACCCCGTCGTCGTGCACACCTGCTGTCACGAACGGCGACTCTACGCTCGGTGCCGGTCGGTGACCGGACCGGATGAGAGCGACGTAGAGTCCCCGCGATGGGAATACTCTCCTGGATCGTCGTCGGACTGCTCGCCGGCCTGCTGGCCCGCTGGATCGTGGGTGACGATCGCAGCGGCTGCCTCTACACGGTCTCCGTCGGAGTCGTCGGCGCGCTCATCGGTGGTGCCTTGATGCACGCCTCGGGCAAAAAGGGCATCAACGAGTTCGACCTGCGCGCCATCCTGGTTGCCGCCGCCGGTGCGGTGCTGCTGCTCCTGCTGCTGCAGGCGATCGGTGGGCGCGGTCACGCACGCGGTCGTCGCCACTGACCGGTGAACCCTGCCTCGCTCACCCCTGCAAGAGGGTGCGCACACGGTCCTTCGGGCGACCGATGATCGCCGTCTCAGCGGTGACCAACAGTGGGCGCTGCAGCAACTGCTTGTGGCGCACCAACAGGTCGACCACCTGATCATCGGTGACGGCATCGACCTCGCTGAGGCCCAGCTTCTGCCAGGTACTGTCGCGGCGCACGAGGTCGCTGACCGGATCCTCCAGCTTGGCGATGATTGCCCGCAGCGTCGCCGCATCTGGTGGCGTCTTCAGGTACAGCACGATGTCGGCCGCAACTCCGAGCTCCTGAGCAACGTCCACCGCGTAGACGGAGGAGCTGCAATTCGGGTTGTGGTAGATCGTGACGTCAGCCATGCGGGCGAGCGTACCGACACGCTGCCCGCTGCGTCTCGCCTCCTCGTGACACCCCTTCCCTAGGGTTCCCTGAACGGCTTCCCCGCCCACCAACCGCTGACGCCCAGAGCGCCGGCGCCTGCCGCGGAGGTTCGCCACCATGCCCCTGTTCCCACACCCCAACGACCCACTTCCCGCCCCATCACCGGTGCGCTGCGCCGCCGACGCCCTGCGCGTGTTCCGCCTCGCACTCACGCTGCCACCGCAGCCCGAGACGCTGGCGTTCCTGCTCGACGACCAGGGTGTGGGTGGCGTCATCACGCTCGTGTCGGGCACCACAGATCCCGACGCTGTGCTCGCCGTCACCGAATGCCTGGCACGGGCTGCGCGAGAGGTGCCCCGGGCGGTGGCACTCGTGCTCGCGACGGTGCGGCCCGGCGGCCGCGTGGAACCGGGCGATGTCGATCGCTGGCTGGAGGCCAGCGACCTTGCCGCACAGTGCGACATCGTGCTCCTCGAGTGGTTCGTCATCGGGTCGCTGGGTGTCAGCTGTCCGCGCGATTTGCTGGGCGAGCCCCAGCGGTGGGGCCAACCCGAAGCTCAGGTGGCGCGCCGCCGGTCGGCCGGGTGACGGCGCAACCCGGCGGCCTTCAGCCGACGTACCAGTTCGCGACTGGGGGTCGGTACCGCACCCTGGGCCACCAGTCGGTCGTAGTACTCCTCAGGTACGTCGTAGTGGTCGTCGTGAAATCCTCGACGCGGTATCCCCGCGGCTTCGGCGAAGGCGTGCAGTTCGTCCAGCGTGTGATCGCTCACCAGATGGCTCCAGTGGCGCCCCTGGAACCACCAGCGCGGCTCATCGATCAGCACCGTCATTTGTCCATACGATCACACTGCCTACCCTCACAGGCCATACGCTCACCGCATGGTCGGCCACGAGGTGGAACTGCGCGACACCTGGCGCCACGTGTCGGGAGGCGGTCGAACCGACGCACTCGAGCGCCTCCTCGGCCGCTACCGCGAACCGCATCGGCGCTATCACACCACCGAACACGTGGTGTGGGTCGTACGCCATGTCAATCAAATTGCGTCCACCGATATCGACGGCAACGTTCCCGACGACCTACCCGCCGTGCTGTTGGCCGCCCTCTACCACGACGCGGTCTACGACCCCACGGCCACGAAGGCAGGGAACGAGATCGCCAGCGCGGCGCTGGCCGGCGCTTGCGCCGCCAGTTTCGGTTGGTCCGACGAACGCAGCAGCCACGTCGAACGCCTGGTGTTCGCTACCGCCGACCACTCCGTGTTCGATGTCGACTCTGCTGTGCTCATCGACGCCGACCTGGCCGTCCTCGGTGGCGAGCCCGGCGTCTACGCGGCGTACGTCCGCGGTGTACGCGACGAGTACGCGCACGTCCCGAACGACACCTGGCGCAGCGGGCGAGCAGCGGTCCTGGAGGGTTTCCTGCAACGCGACGCCATCTTCACCACGCCGTTCATGCACGCCCAGCGAGAAGCGCGGGCACGAGCGAACCTCACCGCTGAGCTGACGACGTTGTCACGCGGCTGAACCGCTGTCGGCGAGCGGAGCGTCGAGGAGCCTGCGTCAGTGGGCGCAGGCGCAAGCGCCGCCGCAGCCACCACCGGAAGGACGCGGCGCTGGTGCGCTGCTGGGGGCACCACCGGATGCGCCGACGCTGGCGAACACGGACAACAGGCGCACCGCACTGTCGTGGCCCTGAGGACACGTGGCGGGCTCGGAGGCCTCGCTCATCGGGCGACGCACTTCGAACGTGTCGTCACAGGTGCGACAGCGGAACTCGTACAGCGGCATGATCGCACGCTAGCGCTGTCGCGGCGGTGTGGTTGACTGTTGAGGTGACCAAGTTGGCCCCGATGACTGTCGAGACGATCCCCGAGACAGAGCATGTGCTGCAGACCGGCGAGCCATCGGCCGCGCACATCGTGAAGACCGAGCCGGGCGAGAGTGCCGCGGCAAAGGTGCTCGAGGCCCGGATCTACGGCACCCCGCTGGAGGCGCTCTGCGGTCACGTGTGGGTGCCATCACGCGACCCGAAACAGTTGCCGCTGTGCGAGGCATGCAAGTCGGTGTACGAGATGTACCGGATCTTCAACGACGGGCTCAACGACCGTCCCGACGAATAACGTCGGCCACGTGCCCGGTACATCCGCCATCATCGCCTTCGCAGCAGCGTCGATCGTGCTGCTGCTGATTCCCGGTCCGGCGGTGTTGTACATCGTCAACCGCAGCGTCAGCGACGGACGACAGAGCGGTCTGGCAGCGGTGGCTGGGCTCACCATCGGCAACCTCGTCCATGCGCTTGCGGCCGCCGCCGGCCTGTCGGCGCTGCTGGCCACGTCGGCAACGGCATTCAACGCGGTGAAGTGGCTCGGGGTCGGATACCTCATCTGGGTTGGGGTGCGCACGCTCACCACCACCCCTGCCGATATCGACCCCGATCAACCGGGTGTCTCACCCGGTCGCGCGTTTCGCCAGGGTGTCGTGGTGAACATCCTGAACCCCAAGGTGGCGCTGTTCTTCCTGTCGTTCCTGCCGCAGTTCATCCATGCCGAGTCTGGACACCCCGGTCTGCAGGCACTGGTGTTGGGGCTGGTGTTCGTCACCATCGGGTTTTGCACCGACAGCACCTACTCACTGGTGGCCAGTGGGCTGCGCCACGTGTTGCTGCGCGGCCGCACGTTGCCCTTCATCCGCCGTTGGGTCGCCGGCACGGTGTTCATCGGCCTCGGTCTCGTCGCGGCGACGGCCTCCGTATCGCACACATCACGGAAATGAACGGCCACAACCCGACGCCATTCGAGTTGCCACCGGGTATCGCTCTGTTGCAGGCGTTCTGCTGACTGGTACCGTGCCCACCGTGCCGACACCCATGTGCGTCCTCGGCGACTTCGCCTGGGATGTCCTCATCCGAACCAACAGTGAACTGTTGCGCGGTGGCGACACGTTCGGCGAGGTCATGCTCACCCCCGGAGGCAGCGCGGCCAACGTCGCGGTGTGGGCCAGTCGGTGCGGTCACCCCACGCGCTTCGTCGGCAAGATCGGCCGCGACCACTTCGGCGTACTCGCACAGGAAGACCTCGAGCGCGAAAAGGTCGAAGCCCATTTCGTGGAGACCGACGCGCACCTCACCGGTTCGGTGGCCGTGTTCGTCGACCACACTGGCGAGCGCTCCATGGTCTCCGGTCACGGCGCCGACTTCTATCTGCTCCCCCAGGAGCTCCCTCGCGAAGTCATCCGTTCGGCACGGCATTTGCACCTCACCGCGTGGTCGTTCTTCGTCGACCCGCCTCGCTCGGCGGCTCGCTCCGCCGCACTCCTGGCTCGCAGCCAAGGAGCAACCCTGTCGTTCGACCCCGGTTCGTTCCAGATGATCGGCGAGATGGGCGTAGCCCAGTTTCTCGCTGTCACCCAGGATCTCGGTATCGACATCCTGCTCCCGAACAAGGAGGAGGGCAGCGTGCTCACCGGCGGCCTCACCGAGCCGATGGAGATCGCACCGGCGTTGGCCGAGCTGTACCCGGGGGCGCTGATCATGCTGAAGCTCGACGCAGACGGTGCGCTGGTGTGGAAGGACGGCCACGCCACCCAGATCCCGGCTGGCACCAACAACTTGGTGGATGCCACCGGCGCCGGCGACTCGTTCGCTGGCGGGTTCCTCGCCCACTACCTCGACAGTGGCGATGCAGTGGCCGCAGCGCGCTACGCCACCCGCATCTCGGCCTGGGTGATCGAACGTCTCGGCGCCCGCCCCGAGCCCGATGCTCGCCTGCGCGTCGCATTGCGCCGCGCATGATGGAGAACGCTGCGCCACCTCGCCACATGACCGGCAGCGACTGGGCACGCTGGGCCGTGCCCGGGCTGGTGTGGGGCATGTCGTTCTTCTTCATCGCCGAAGCACTCGATGCTTTCCCGGCGGCGGTCATCACTCCCCTGCGCGTCGGCCTCGGGTTCTTGACGCTCAGCCTCGTGCCGGCAACACGGCGCACTCGCATCGAGGCGGCCGACCGCTGGCGCATCGCGCTGCTGGGCATCATCTGGATGGCGATCCCGTTGTCGTTGTTCCCCTTCGCCGAGCAGCATGTGTCGTCCAGCGTGACGGGCATGTTGAACGGGGCCACACCGATCTTCGTCACCATCGTTGCCGCATCGATGGCACGCAAGGTCCCGCATGCCCGGCAGCTCACCGGGCTGCTGATCGGCCTCGGGGGTGTGGTGCTGATCGCACTACCCGCCGGGAGCGGCAAGAACTCGCTCACCGGCATCGTGATGATCTTCGTCGCGCTCGCCTTCTACGGCTTCGCCCTCAACGTCGCTGTGCCGTTGCAGCAGAAGTACGGCGCACTTCCGGTGTTGTGGCGCTCCCAGGCCGTTGCACTCGTGGCGACGCTGCCGTTGGGCCTCACCAAAGTGGGCGACATCCACTTCACGTGGAAAGCGATGTTGGCGATGATCGGGCTGGGCGTGCTGGGCACTGCGCTGGCCTACGTGATGATGACCGACAACGCCGGTCGCCTGGGCAGCCCGCGAGCATCGGCCAGCGTGTACCTGATCCCAGTGGTGTCCTTGCTCCTAGGCGCTCTCGTGCGCGACGAACACGTCGCCGTGCTGTCGGTGCTCGGTTGCGCCGTCGCGCTCGTCGGCGCCTGGCTGGCCAGCCGCCACCCCGGCTGAGTGCCGCTGCTCAGCGGAAATCGCGGCTGGTGGGCGCCGCCCCCACGGGCAACGGGGTGAGTTCTTCGGCGCTGATGTTGATCACCCCTTCACTGCGCTCGAGCCGACCACGGATGAGTAACGCCGGCGCGCCACGGGCCACCTTGCGGTAGCGCGCCCAACACCCCTTGGAGACGACGATGTTGATCAGGCCCGTCTCATCCTCCAGGTTCATGAACGTGACCCCCTGCGCGGTCATTGGCCGTTGGCGATGGGTGACCACCCCGGCCACCGTCACCTTGCTCTGCGGCGCACAGTCCCACAGCCCGGCGGCCGTCACCACACCCTGCCGGGCCAGCGCGTCGCGCAGGAATCGGGTGGGGTGACCATTCGGCGACACACCCGTGGCCCACAGGTCGGCGACGGCCTGCTCCATCGGCTCCATTCCCGGCAACGTGGGCGCGCGCTCGCCGACCACGATGCCCTCCAGCCGCCCAGGGCGCGACTGCACCGCAGCCCCCACGGCCCACAGTGCGGCCCGACGTTCCAGCCCGAGGCTCTGCTCGAAGACACCAGCAGTGGCCATCGCCTCCAACTGCGCCAGGTTCAGTTCCGGCACCGTGCGCACCAAGTGTTCGAGCGACGTGTACGGCCGACCGGCCTCGATCACTCGCGCCAGCTCCAGGCCCAGACCGCGCACCGACGACACGCCCAGCCGCACGGCCATCCCGCCGATACTCTGCGCGCTCGGTTCCAGCACCGCCTGTGCCGCCGACGCGTTGAGGTCGGGCGACAGCACCACCACACCGTGACGGCGGGCGTCTTGGCACAGCGAGTGCGGGCTCCAGAACCCCATCGGCTGCGCGTTCAGCAACGCGGCGCAGAACGCCGCGGGCTCGTGAAACTTGATCCAGGCCGACGAGTAGACGAGATAGCTGAACGACACGCTGTGCGATTCGGGGAAGCCGTAGTTGGCGAAGGCCGCCATCTTCATGAAGATCTCCTCGGCGATGTCCTGGGTGATGCCGCGCTCGCGCATACCGGCGAACAGGCGCTCCTTCAACTGCTCCATACGTGCCCGACTGCGTTTGCTGCCCATCGCCTGACGCAGTTGGTCGGCCTCGCTGGGCGTGAACCCGGCGACATCGATCGCCATCTGCATCAGTTGCTCCTGGAACAGCGGCACACCGAGCGTCTTGCCCAGGCTGTTCTCCAGCAGTGGGTGCAGGTAGGTGACCGGTTCCTGCCCATTGCGCCGACGGATGTAGGGGTGCACCGACCCGCCCTGGATGGGGCCGGGGCGGATGAGCGCAACCTCTACCACCAGGTCGTAGAACCGACGTGGCTTCAACCGGGGCAACGTGGCCATCTGCGCGCGGCTCTCGATCTGGAACACGCCCACGGTGTCGGCACGGCACAACATCGCGTATACGTCGTCCTCCTGCGGGATGGTGGCCAGATCCAGTTCGTAGCCGCGGTGTTCGCGGATGAGGTCGACCGCGTGATGGAGCGCGGTGAGCATGCCCAGCCCCAGCAGGTCGAACTTCACCAGCCCTGCGGCAGCGCAGTCGTCCTTGTCCCACTGCAGCACGCTGCGGTCGCGCATACGTCCCCACTCCACCGGGCACACCTCGATGACTGGCCGGTCGCAGATCACCATGCCGCCCGAATGGATGCCGAGGTGACGCGGCGCGTCCTCGATCTCGGCGGCCAACTCCAGCACGCCTGCCGGAATCTCGTGCTCAGGTTGCGCGGCGGTGGTAGCCACCTTGCCCCAGGCATCAACCTGCTTGCCCCACGCGTCCTGTTGCCCGGTGGCGTAGCCCAGCGCCTTGGCCATGTCGCGCACCGACGAGCGGGCGCGGTAGGTGATGACGTTGGCCACCTGAGCCGTGTGGTGCCGCCCGTAGCGCTGGTACACGTACTGGATCACCTCTTCCCGGCGACCACTTTCGATGTCGAGGTCGATGTCGGGTGGCCCATCGCGTTCGGGCGAGAGGAACCGTTCGAACAACAGACCCAGTGATACGGCATCGGCCTTGGTGATGCCGAGCGCGTAACAGACCGCACTGTTCGCTGCGCTGCCTCGACCCTGGCAGAAGATGTTGGCGCGGTTGCAGAACTCGACGATGTCCCACACCACCAAGAAGTAGCCGGCGAACCCGAGCCCGTCGATGACTTGCAGTTCGTGATCGATCGTGCGCCATGCCCGCGAGCGCAACGACAGATCTTCGTGCGCCGCTGGCCGGTCGCCGTAGCGCCGACGACCGCCGGCTTCGGCCAGTTGCCGCAGGTAGGCCATCTCGTCGAGTGGGCGACGTTCACCAGCGGAATCGGCGGGCCCGGCGGGGCACGGGTAGGGCGGCAGCTTCGGCGCCACCAGCGACAGGTCGAACGCTGCAGCGCGACCCACCTCTGCGGCGAGCGCCACCACGCCCGGGTAGCGCAGGAACCGTCGCGCCTGCTCAGCGCCGCTGCGCAGGTGCGCCGACGATGTGGCGGGCAGCCACGGGTCGAGGTCGTCGAGGCTGCGCCGGGCGCGTACCGCCGCCACGGCCGTGGCCAACTTGCGCTGGGCGGGCGTTGCGTAGTGCACGTTGTTGGTGGCGATGCACCCCACGTCGTGCCGTGCCGCGAGTTCGGCGAGGGCGTCGTTGCGCACCGTGTCCATCGGGTCGCCGTGGTCCCACAACTCCACCAGCACACGGTCGCGACCGAACGCCTCGACCAGTCGCCGCAGTTCGCGTGCTGCAGCGCTGGGCCCCTCGCGCACCAGCGCCGCTGGCACCCGACCCTTGCGGCACCCGGTGAGCACCCACCCGTGCCCGGCCATCGCATCGGCCACATCGTCGAACGCGAAGCGAGGCGCGCCCTTCTCGCCCGCCAGGTGGCCGAGGCTGAGCGCCCGCGCCAACCGGGCGTACCCGTTCGGCCCTTCGGCGAGCACGACCAGATGTTCGCCGTGAGGGTCGGGGGTATGCGCATCGGACACCATGCCGGTGTCGACCTGATGCTGCGTCTCGGCCTCGCTGCGCACCGTGCGGTCCTGCGCCGTGAGGCCGATCTCGGCACCGAACACCGTTGGCAACCCCACCGCTCGGGCCGCCTCAGCGAAGCGCACCACCCCATAGAACCCATCGTGATCAGTGAGCGCGAGCGCCTCGAGACCCAGACGAGCGGCCTCCTCGGCGAGTTGCTCGGGGTGGCTGGCCCCGTCGAGGAACGAAAAGTTGCTGTGACAGTGCAACTCGGCATAGGGCACGGTGCCCGCACCGGGTCTGGCCAGTGGCTTCGTATCGGGTTCGGGTGGAGGTGCGTACGGTTGCCGTTTCCTGCCCATCGCCGGCCCGTCGCCGCCGGCGTTCCACGACGCACTGCCCGGCGCGCGACCATCTCGACCACGATCAGAGAGGATCGCTTCGAGTTCTGTCCAGGGCACATCGGGGTTGTTGAATCCCATAGGGACCCGCGACCATATCGAACATGTGTTCGCTCATCAAGGGGCAGGGGTCACACACCACTGGTTCACCCCCGTTCCGGGAAGGCTCGGTCCCGGAATCCGGGACTGACGCTTCCCGGATGCCGAATTGGGACGATTTCTTCCCAGAAACCGACCGTTACGGCTGCCAGCGGTAGCGGACGTCGGGCGACCGCTCCTCGTTGCCGGCCCCGTCGGTGCGCTCGTCGGCGATGAACCCGTGACGCTCGTAGAAACGGCTGGCGGCCTCGTTGGCCTGGAACGACCAGAGCTCGATCCCATCCGGCAGACGCTCCTTGGCCAGCTCCATGAACCGTTCGCCGAGGCGGCGGCCGATCCATGCCGGGTCGAGGTACAGATGCTCGATCCAGCCGGCGCCGCCGCGGCCGTGGTCGAGCACCATCAGGCCCACGACCGTGCCGTCCACTTCGGCCACCCACATGTCGGCGCGGCCGACCACCTCGTCGGCCATCCAGCGGCGCACTTCGCGCGGCTCGTGCACCAGCGGAACGGTGGGCAGGGCGAAGGCCCGAGAGCGCAAGTACACCTGCGCACACTCGGTGGCGTCGGTGTGGCGTGCCTGGCGCACCTTGGCCGGGCCCGGCTGCAACGAACGCAGCACACCCTCCAACCCAGCATCGGCGGTGTCGATCGCCAAGTGCCACGCGAACCAGCGCACCTCCTGGCTCTCACCTTCGGGCGGAGTGGGCGCGACCAGCGGCGATTCGACGAGATAGCGCAGGTCGAGATGGACATGACCACGCCCGCCGCTGTGTACATCAACGTGCAGCAGATCGGCACCGGCCAACACCGCCGGCAACCCGGTCTCCTCGATCGTCTCCCGCACTGCGGCGTCCCAAGGTGCCTCACCAGCTTCGATGTGCCCGCCCGGCTGCAACCACATACCCAGACGCTTGTGCTTGTGCAGTAACACCCGCCGACGGTCGTCGCTGACCACGATGGCCGAACTGGTGACATGCACCTTGTGCGCATGCTCGTCGAACGGGCGCTCGAGCCCGTCGAACAGTTCGATGAAGCGGGCGATCGACTCGCGCTCACGAGCATCGACCGGCCGCCGTGCCAGCACTGCATCGCGAATCGTGGCGGTCAGTTCGGTCATCCCGACACCGTACCGAGCCACGCTCACCGGTTCGTGTTCGCTGGTGCACGAGATCGTCAAAATAAACCTTTCAGGTTGCTCCAATACGCGCCGATAGTGAGATGAGGTTCGGGGGTCGCCCTCCGGTCCGTCGCCCACCGACCGTCGACAGGATGGAACACCGCCATGGAACCTGATGCACAACTCGCCCCCAGGGTGTTGCTGGCTGTTGCTGATCCGATGCTGCGACGTGTGGCGTCATCCGCATTGCGGACTCGCGGATACTCCGTGAGCGCCACGACGGAAGAAGAGGCCGCGCTCACGCTGGCCCGTTCGTTCTCCCCCGATGTCATCATGGTCGACCTCGACCTTTCCAGCCCCGAGGGCGGAAGCCTGTTCGACACGATGCGGGCCCTGTCGGATGCGTACATTGTCGGCATTGCTCCCCCCGATGCCGACAATGCCCGCATCCGTGCCCTGCGCTCCGGCGCCGACGATGTGGTGTCGTCGATGATGCATCCCGATGAGCTGGCCGCACGCTGCCAGGCGATGTTGCGGCGCCCGCGCCAACTGCACTCCCGCTGGGACCCGATGCAGGCCTCGATCATCTCGCTCGGTGCGCTCACGGTCGACGTCGGCCGCAAGGAGATCCGGGTCAACAACCTTGATGTAGCGGTCACCCGCATCGAGTTCGCCCTGTTCGAGCAGCTGTGCCGCCGCCCGGCGGAAGTGTGCTCACGCCAGGAACTCCTTGAAGAGGTGTGGGGCCCGAACTGGGTGGGCGACACCCATGTCGTCGATGTGCACCTCAGCAACCTGCGTCGCAAACTGCAGATGATCGAGCCCGACCTGCGGTTCATCCACACGGTCCGCGGCGTTGGCTTCCGGCTCAGCAACGATCTGCTGCGCACGCTCACCGACGCCAGCCGCGACACCCGCACGCTGATCTCCGCCTAGTCAGGCGTTCTCGGTCGCACCCGCCCCGCCGGTTCAGGCGTATTCGGCGGCGAGTGCCCAGGTGCCGCGTTCGACGACGGCCAGCAACAACCGGCCCGACACGGTGAGCAACTGGAAGCGGGCGATGCGGCGCGTGCGGGTGGCGTCCCACCATCGCTCTTCCACCGGCCACGGCCCGGCCCACGACTGCACTCGCTCGACGGTGCCACCGACAGCGACGGCGACCGGCGGAGCGGAGACGCCACCGCGGGCCGTCACCCGCACCACCTGCCCGGCGGCATCCACCACCGACAGCGGTGCCGCAGGGTCGTGGACGAGCGCGGGTGAGGGCGACGGCAGACGCCCCGGCCACGGCCCGGCCGGCATGGCGAGCCGCTCGGCCGGTTCCAGCAGGTCGGCGGTGACCGCCGGTACCCACGTGTAGGCATCGTGGGGTTGCCGGCCACCCTGTGCCGCGGGCACCAGCACCTGCTGCTCACCCGCTACGGCCACCAAGCGGGCCACCGCTCGCACGGCCCACTCGTCGGCCTGGGTGCGGCCGCCCCACAACCCCAACTGCACACCGTCGTCACCACACACCTCGATCGGGTCGAGGCGCAGCATCATCACCCCGGCGGTGAGCGCCTCGTGCTGCGCCCACGCGTCGAGTTGCCAGCGCACACGTTCCACCATCGCCGCCGCACTGAGCCCGCTGCTGCGATACCACAGACGTTCACTCTGCTCGCCATGCTCGGTCTCGGCCGTCACCAGCAGACGGGTGCACACCCGCCCGTCGGCGGCGAGCGCGCCCACCAACTGTTCGGCCAACTGGCGGCCGACGAACACGAGCGCGTCGGAGTGGTGCACTGGCTCGTCGAACACCTGCTGCACCTGCATGCCAGCTGGTGGGTCGATCGTGCCCGGTAGTCGGTCGTCGCCGCCACCAGCAAGGCGATGGGCAAACGCTCCGACATGACCGAAGCGGGCCAGCACATCCGCCTCGGGCAGTGCCGCGAACGCGCCAAGGTGCTGCATACCGAGGCGTTGCAGCAGGTGGACGACATCGGCCGGCACCCCGGCCACCACCGACAGCCAGCGCACGGACAACCGCGAGAGGAACTCGGCCGTGGTCGGTTGCCCCGCCTCGATCACCAACGGCCGCCCGGCGCGCGATGAACGCCGCGCGGCCACCACCGCGGCGAAGCGGCCGTCGGCCACCCCGACACCCAGCGATGTGCCGCTCAGAGATGTGCCGCCCAGCGCATCCGCTGCCGTCTGCACCAACATTTCGGCCATTGCCGCCTCGCCACCGAAGTAGCGCGCTGGCCCACGGGCGACGAAGGTCAGCAGGCCCGGTTCGGTGACTTCGAGTCGCGGCACCCGAACGCCGACGGCACGCACCACCTGTTCGAACACGCGGGCATCGCGCATGGGGTCGTGCTGCTCGATGCGCACCGACGGGCAACAGGCCTGCGCCTCACGGCGGCGTTGCCCGATCGTGATACCGGCCTCGGCTGCGGCGAGCGAGTGTGCGATCACCCGGTTGGCGTGCACCACCGCCACGGGTTCGCCCGCGACGGCACCCGCCACCACCACCGGCCAGTGCGGGCACCACAGCACCCCTAGTCGCGGCACGTGCGCGCCGGCCACCGCTACCCCGTGGGCCGCAACGGCACGACGGTGCCGTGCGACTGCTCGATCGTGGCGATGCACCCATCCGCGCCGGGCAGCCACAGGGGTGCCCGCCGCGGGCGCGGGACCCGCCGACCCGCCACTTGTACCACCGAACGTCGGCCGCGGGCGACACCGTGGCCGTCGCCCAGACCCTGCCACTGACTGCTGTCGGCCTGCAGCGTGAGGTCGGTCCCGAACGGCCCTGCATCGGGTGCCCCCACCACGATCGCGACTGCACCGCGGGCCTGCAGACGAGCCATCAGCCGTCGGGCAGTACCCGCACGCACGCGCTCGGTACCGGGGCCGAGCACCAACACGTCGAACCCGTCGATCATCGCCGCCAGCACCTCGGCCCACCGGGCATCGTCGAACCGTGTGCCATCGGCGCCGGATCCGGTCGGCTCATTCACCAGCACCAGTCGGTCGGCGGCCACACCCAGTTCCACCGCCGCAGCCACACCCAACCCGGGTAATCCGGCGACCCCCACCCATGCGCCCTCAGCCGACGGACCAGCGGCGAGCGCGATCGCGAGCGACACCCCGGCGACACCATGGCACCCCACGACGCTGCCGCGCTGCAGCGCCCCGTGCGGCAACAGATCGACGAACGGGGCCAACACCGGCAGCGTGCGCTCACGCGCCACGGCGCCGGAGACGACGCCCTTCTCCGCGAGGGCGGCGAGTGCGGTCAGGTTGTCGGCAAGTGCACCACGGGCCATCCCGCGATCATACCGAACACCTGTTCGATCGCGCCACCAACAAGTCGGCATTCAGTCGGGGTGTCGGCCCGCCTCAGCGCCGACTTTGCTCAGTGCTCGGCGTTCCACTTGGCCAGGGCGGCGCGACTGCGCTCGACCAGGATTGCCGGCACGCGGGCCAGGAAGTCGGCCTCGGCACCTGTGGCAGTGCCACCACCGGCGGCAGGAGCGGCAGTCGCCGGAGCATCAGCCGCCACGTCGTCGAACGTCGGCATCTCCATGCCCGGCTTCCAGTACTGGTACAGGTCGCGCACCACTTCATCGAGCAGTGCCCCCGTACGGCCTGGCGCCAGGTCGACCGTGATCATGTTGCCGTACACACGCACACCAGTGACTTCACCGGTGGCGAGCAGATCGCGAGCGACCTTCGCTGCCGGCCGCGGCCCGATGGCATCGGCCGCGGAGGTGAACACCTCGTGACCCATCCCCGTGAGACTGCGGTTGGCTTCGTAGCGACGCACCCCCACATTCGGGCTCGGCTTCTCAGTGACGGCGATCAGTTGACCCATAAGTTGCCATGGTAGTGGCGGCGGCCCCGACGGCGAAGCCGAGCACCATACGATCGAGGTGTGATCAGTGAGCAGACATACGGCAGCACCACCTGGATCGACGTCGTGGACCCCACCGCAGACGACCTCGACGCACTCGATCACCGCTACGGCCTGGATGATCGCACCTTCGATGAAGGGCATCGACGCGCCGCCCGACCCACCATGCAGCGCTTCGCCGACCACGCCTATGTCGTCGCGTTCAGTGGCGGGTTGGCCGAGATCGACATGTACGTGGGCGACGACTGGTTCGTCACCATCCGTCGTCACGACGACGAAGAACATGAGTGGGACCCGTCCACGGCCCGCACGCGTGTCGAACGCCTCGGCAGCGAGGCCAACTCGGGGATGATGCTGGCCACCGTCATCGAGGAGTTGGTGGATGGCTACTTCGATTCCACCGACGTTCTGGAGGACCGGCTCGAGTCGATCGAGGATCGCATTTTCGGTGAACCACTGCAGGCCGAGCGTCAGGTGCAGGCCGACCTGTTCACCGTGCGACGACGATTGCTGGAACTGCGCCGCGCCGTCATACCGCTGCGAGAAGTGTTGTCCGCGCTGCTGCGCAAGGAGGTGCAGTGGGTGGACGGCGAGGCGCTCGTCGTCATCCGCGACACGTTCGACAAGCTGCTGCGCGCTGTCGACATCGTCGACGAACTGCGTGAGCTGGTGGGCAACGCGGTCGATGCGCACCTGGCAGTGATGAGCAACCAGATGAACCTGGTGATGAAGCAGCTCACCGCATGGGGCTCGATCGTGTTCGGTGCAACCCTCATCGCCGGCATCTACGGGATGAACTTCACGAACATGCCCGAACTGAGTTGGTACTGGGGCTACCCGTTCGCACTGGGTCTGATGACGGTGCTGAGTTTCGGGTTGTACCGCGCGTTCAAACGCCGCGACTGGCTGTAGCGGTCAGGGGCGGCGATCAGGGGGCCGCGAAGGCGTCGATCATCGCGTGCACGTCGCCCAGCGGGTACAGGATCGGGCACGTCGCGCCGTGATCGATGTACTCCTGCACCTTGGCGCGGGCTTCGGCGGGGGTGCCGCTGGCGGTGAGCATCTGCACGATCTCGTCGGGCACCAACTTGCTGGCGGCCTCGACCTGCTCGTGCGTGGCCGGCCAGGTGAGCACCTCGCCCACCTTGTCGAGCAGGCTCTGAGGCACGCCCGAGGCCTTCATGATGTGCGGCTGCTGACCGAGGTACTGCGTCACCATCATGCGTGCCATGTCGAGCGCGGTCTGACGATCCTCGTGCACCGAGCACACCACCAGCTGCGGGCGGTCGATGTCGTCGACGCTGCGGCCGGCTTTCGCCGCACCGATGGCCAGGTGCTCCATCGCCCGCAGGTTGTAGTCGGGCGAGACGAGGTAGTTCAGCACCACTCCGTCGGCGATCTCACCGGTGAGCTCCATCATCTGCATACCGGTAGCGCCGATGTAGATGGGCACATCCTTCGGTCGGCGCTCCTGGTACACGTAGTCCAGTTCGACGCCATCGAGGTGCACGTATGTGCCGTCGAACGTGACCGTCTCGTTGTGCAGCAGTGCGCGCACGACGGTGACGATCTCGCGCATCACCGTCAGCGGACGGGCGCGATCGATGCCGACCTTCTGGGCCAGTGGGTCCCACCAGGCACCGATACCCAGGATGACGCGGCCGGGGGCCAGGTCGTCGAGTGTGCTGAACGTGGCGGCGAGGCGAGCCGGGTTGCGGCTCCAGCAGTCGACGACACCCGAGCCGACCTTGATGTGGTCGGTGACGCTGGCGAATGCAGCCATCGGCACGGTGGCCTCGCGCACGAGGCGACTCTCGGCCTGCCACACGGCGTGGAAGCCCTTGGCCTCGGCGTACTGCGCGATGGCCATGCCTTCGCGGATCGGGTGGGCGTCCTGCAGGTAGACAGCCATCGGCGTCGTGGCGAGCGTGCTCATGCCGGCCACGTTAGTGCGCTTTACGTTTTGTACAAGGCTCCCGGCCGTTACAGGCGTGCGAACAGTCGTTGCGCTTGCTCGGCGGCCTTGGCCCGCACCTCGGCGAGATCGACCCGCGTGGGCAGGCCGTCGCGCAGCAGCACCTCGCCACCAACCTCCACCTGCAGCGCGCGGATTCCGGGCGTGAACACCACGTGCCAGCCGCTGTCGGCGTGGTCGTAGTTCCACGTCACCCGGTCGGCACGAGCCTCGGGGAACAGCGCGTAGCCGTTGTCCAGCCACGTCCAGACCACATCCGGCGTAGCCAACACATCGCTCTCGCGCAGACGCACGTACGCCAGGCGGGCCTCTTCCAGCATGTCGGCGCCGATGCCGTCGGTGCCGAGCACGATGCGGTTCGGGCGCGTCGCCGGCGCGGCGTAGCCGACCGCGTTGTTCATGTTGCTGCGCGGGTTATGGGCGATGGTTCCTGGCAGGTCTCGGTCGAGGTACACACAGTGCACGAGGTGCCAGTCGTCGCGCGCCAACGTCTGCAACCGCTCGCCGGCAGCAATGTCGTCGGGCCCCTCGGCGACATGGATGTGCACGCCGACACCGAGGTCGCTGGCCAGACCAGCTGCAGCGTGCAACGTGTCGTCGCCGCACGTAAACGCAGCATGCACTCCCACCATCCCGCGACCACCGGAGCGCAGGAACCGCTCGTTCTCCGCCAGACCGCGCCGGGCACCCTCGGGGCCGTGACGGTCGGTGACGCCGTAGGCCAGGTTCGTGCGCACGCCAACAGCGGCACACGCATCGGCGATGACGGACAGACTGCCGTCGATACACGTGGGCGACTCGTGGTGGTCGACAATGGCGGTGGTGCCGCACATCAGCGCCTCGGCAGCCCCGAGCATCGCCGACCAGCGGATCATCTCCTCGTCGAGCGCGACGTCGAGCCGCCACCACACCTGCTCGAGGATCTCGCGGAACTTCGTCGGCTGCCGCGGCGGCGCGGGCATGCCGCGCGCCAAGGCCGAGTAGAGGTGGTGGTGGCTGCAGACCATGCCCGGGGTGACGGCGCTCATCGTTGCGCACCGTAGCGCCGACCGCGCACGCGACGCGGTACGAAGCGCTCGACATCAGACCGCCTAGTGTCGTCTCGATGAGCGAGCTCGAGCCTGAGACGATCCCGGCGCCCGACGCCGACCCAGACGTCGACCCAGACGTCGACCCAGACGTCGACCCAGACGTCGACCCAGACGTCGACCCAGACGTCGACCCCGCCGTCGACCCCGCCGATGCTCCCCCGCGCCGACGACGCTGGTTGCGTCTCGACGGCGTCGAGCTGCCGATCCTGATCATCTGGATCTCGTTCGCGGTGGCACTGAGTGCTCTGCAACCGGGTCACTTCTGGGGTGATGACTTCGCGTTGTACATCCGTCAAGGTGAAGGGCTGGTGCACTTCGATACCGCCAGGGTGATCCGCGACATCCACTACACCGTGGAGTGGTCGAGGGCAAAGGGTTTCAGCCCCGATGTATACCCCTGGGGCACCTCGATCCTGCTCGCCATCCCGCTCGCGCTCTTCGGGCGCGACATCATGGCCCTCAAGTTCACGATGGCCGCCGCCTTCGCCATCGGCGCTGGCGCCTGGTTCTCACTCGCCCGGCGCCGGTTGCCACTCGCCGCGGCACTTGGCTCGACAGCATGTTTCACGCTCTCGCTGCCGATGGTGCGCTGGGTCGACGTCGTCGGTTCCGACCTGCCGTATCTGGCCATAACCGGGCTGTGCCTGGCCACGCTCGCCAGATGGCTCAGCCGCGGCCCGATCACCACCCGGCAGGCCATCGGCCTCGGCGCACTCGGGGCCGCCGCCTTCAGCTTCCGCAATGAGGGACTCGGCATCACCGCTGCGCTGTTGCTCGGTATCGGAGCGAGCCACCTGTTCACTGCCACGCGCACCACATGGCGGCCGGTGTTGCGCCTCGCCAGCATCCGTGCGGCAATCGCCGGCGGAGTTGCCATCGGCATCACCTTCGTACTGCAGTTGTTCCTGCCGTACGACATGTTGCCCAGTTACAAGGGTTCCGGCCCTGGCCGCATCACTGCCAACTGGTCGGCGTATGTGCGAGCGGTCACCGACCAGTTCGGCTTCTACAACGGTTCCAAGCGGCGGTTCGAGGCGTTCGGTCATCCCGCACTCGGGACGACGCTGCTCTGTGTGTTTTTAATCCTGCTCGCGTTCGGCGTGGCGCGTATGGTGCTCCGCCACGACGTGATGGACATCGTGTTGCTGTTCACCGGCTTGATCCACGCCTACACGGCGCTCACCTTCTTTGTTCCCTCGAATCGATATGCGTACGTCACCGTGGCCGTGATGTTCATCGCGGTTGCACAGGGCGCCACGGTGCTGGTGAGCGGTATCACTCGGTGGTTCCGTTCCGGTGATGGCGGCCGCAAGCGGAAGGTCGCAGCAGCGCTCATGTTCGGACTGATCGCTGTCTTTCCTGCCGCACAGATCTCCCCCTACCGCAAGTTGGTCGTGTACGCAGCGGCCGCACGTGACGCCGACCGCCCGCTACCGGGCCCCTACGAAGATCAATCGATCGAGATGTACGCCGCCGTGCTGCGCTACACCACGGCCGACGACGTCATCCTGTGCCTCAAGCCGCGAGCGATGACGCTGTTCACGAATCGCTCCTCGGTGAAGATCATCGGAGGTGCCGCGGCACCAGAGGTGGCCACCTACATGGCGGTTCAGGAGACATCATCGGGCAAGCTGAACGATGTCCCCCACGGGTCGACCGACCTGTGGTCGAACTCCATCTGGCACCTGTTGAGACTGCCCAAAGGCTGAACCGGATCAGTCGGCGTCGACGGCACCGCGGCGCATCGGCAGCGTGTGCCGCCAGACGCCGTCCACCATGTGCAGTGCAGCGGCAACTGCCCCACTGGTGGGTACCAGACCGATCTCGCCGACACCTTTGATGCCGTAGGCCGACTTCGGCTGGGGCACCTCCACCAGCTCCACCTCGATCGTCGGGATGTCCTTCGGGCGCAGGATGCCCAGCTGGCGAAGCGTCTTGGCCGTGGGGAACCCGCGCTCGTCGCTGGGGAAATCCTCGGTGAGCGCATAGCCCAGGCCCATGTGCACCGAGCCCTCGATCTGCCCCTCGCACAAGCGCGGGTTGACGGCCTTGCCGACGTCGTGGATGGCGACGACCTTCTCGATCGCGCCCGTCTCGCGATCGGCGATCACGACCTGCGCGGCGAACCCGAACGCGGCGTGGATGGTGGGGTTCGGCACGGCCGGATCGCCCAACTTCTGCGTCCAATCCACCACGTGCTCGGCGTAGTGATCGACATCGGGAGTGCACCCGGCGGCGACCGCCACCTGGCACGCCTTCTGCACGCTGGCGGCCACCATCAACGTGCCGCGGCTGCCCGTGGTCTGGCCGAAGCCCAGCTCGCGTGTGGTGTCGACGATGACCTCGATGCGCGCCGGGTCGATGCCCAACTCGGTGACGGCGGTTTGCAGACCGACCGTGTGCACACCCTGGCCCATCTCGGTGAAGCCGTGACGCACCTCGACTTTTCCATCCTCGCTGCGGAAGCGCACGACGGCGCCGCACACCTCGCGCAGACCATTGCCGAGGCCCGAGTTCTTCAACCCGAGGCCGACGCCCACGGCCTTGCCCGCGGCCAGAGCGGCGTCGATGTGTCGCTTCGCACGGTCGAGGCACTCCTCGGCGCCACCGGCACCGTCGTCCATGATCTGGCCCGGACCCCACACCTCACCGGGGTGGATCACGTTGCGCTTGCGCATCTCCCAGCCGCTGATGCCGACCTGTTCGGCCAGACGGTCCATCACACCTTCCATCGCGAACTGCGCCTGGTTGGCGCCGAAGCCACGGAACGCACCGCACACCGGGTTGTTCGTGCGCACGGCGGTGCACTCGACGTCGATACTGGGCACGCGGTACGGGCCGCTGGCGTGGCCGGCCGCTCGTTCCAGCACCTTCATGCCGACGCTGGCGTAGGAACCCGAGTCGCCGATGCCACGCACCTTCAGCGCCGTGAGGTGACCATCGGCGTCGCAGCCGGCCCAGTACTCGAGGCGGATGGGGTGGCGCTTGGCGTGCACCAGGAAGCTCTCCTCGCGCGACAGCGTGCACTTCACCGGACGCTGCAGCAGCCATGACGCGAGCGCGGTCTGCCCCTGGTTGCTCATATCTTCCTTGCCACCGAACGCTCCACCGTTGGAGACGAGTTCGACGGTGACCTGCTCCTTGGGGATGTCGAGCAGCGCCGCGATCTGGTCGCGGTCGTCCCACACACCCTGGCCACCCGAGTACACGTGCACGTGCCGCGAGCCGTCGTCGCGAACGGTGGGCACGGCCAGCGTGCTCTCCGGTTCGAGGAACGCGTGCTCGATGCGCTGGGTCTGGAACACCTCGTGGATCGTGTGCGTGCTGGCGGCCAGCGTTTCGGCGACGGCAGCACCGCGTGCGTACGCGCTGACGGAGAGCACGTTGTTCTTCGTGCCCCACACCGCGATCTCTGGGTCGGTGATGGCGGCCACCGGATCGGTGATCGGGCGCAGCACGCCGTACTCGACCTCGACCAACTTGGCGGCCTCGCGGGCCTGCAGCTTGGTCTCGGCCACCACGATCGCCAGCACATCGCCGGAATAGCTGGTGCGCTGCCCTTCGCCGATGAATACCGGCCAGTCCTTGTAGATGATGCCGACGAACTGCGTGCCGGGGATGTCGGCCGCGGTGAAGACGGCCACGACGCCGGGTGCAGCGGCAGCCTTCGAGGTGTCGATGCGCGTGATATCCGCACGCGTGTGCGCTGTGAGGTGTAGCGCGCCGTGCAACATGCCCGGGACACGGATGTCGTCCACGTAGCCGCGGTCGCCGAGGGTCAGTTCGGCAGCCTGGTACTTGGCGCCGCTGGTGCCGATGCCACCGGGCAGCACTGGGTCGACCGGCGTGCCCTTGGCCACGGCCTCGATCGCGTCGAGCACCTTCACGTATCCGGTGCAACGGCACAAGTGCGCGCCGAGGTGACGGGCCATGTCGTCGCGCTGCAGATCGGCGCCCTTCTTGTCCACCTGTGCCTTGGCGCGCATGACGATGCCGGGGATGCAGAAGCCGCACTGCAGACCACCGCACGCCGCGAACGCGTCGGCGTAGCGGTTGCGCTCTACGGCGTCGACGCCCTCCAGGGTGGTGACGTTGCGGCCAGCCACCTTCTCCAGCGAGTAGGTGCACGAGATCTGCACCTTGCCGTCGATCATCACCGTGCAGCAGCCGCACTGACCCGAGGGTGAGCACCCGTCCTTGGGTGAAGTGACGTCGAGCTCCTCGCGCAGCGCCGCCAACAGGTGGGGGTGATCGGCGCGCACGGAGACCGGCGCGCCGTTGAGAATGAACTCGACTTGGTTGGTCTCGACCGTCACGTTTTACATTTTGTCAAAGCCCGGACCAGAAAGCGAACGATGCCGACGAACGGCGCATGTCGGACGCGTTCGTCAGTCGGGCAGAACGGCGCCGCGCTGACCGGTAATGCGGCTGTAGACCTCGGGCCGGCGGTAGCGCTCGAAGTCGAACAACGTGTTCTTGTAGCGGCTGCACCAGTCGAGATCGCAGCGAGCGACGATGACCTCGTCGTCGGTGGTGAGCGTCTGCGCCACGATCTGGCCGCTGGGCGCGACGATCATCGACTGACCCAGCGAATCGACGCCTTCCTCCACGCCGCCCTTGGCGACGCCGACGACCCAGGCACCGTTCTGGTAGGCACCGGCCTGCATCACGAGTGCGTTGTGAAAGCCCTGCAAAATGTCCTGGCTGGGGTCGGGCACGTAGTGGATGGGCGTGTTGTAGCCACAGAGGATGACCTCCACGCCCTGCAGACCCATCTCGCGATACGTCTCGGGCCAGCGGCGGTCGTTGCAGATCATCATGCCCACGAGGCTGTCGAACGCTCGCCACACACCGAAGCCCTCGGGGCTCGGCTCGAAGTAGTAGCGCTCGGCGTGCTGGAACGGACGATCCGGTTCGTGGTGCTCGTGGCCGGGGATGTGCGTCTTCTTGTAGGTGGCCACGATGCTGCCATTGCGCTCGACCAGCGTCTGCACGTTCCAGCGGCGACCCGCATCATCGATGGTGGCGTAGCCGAGGCAGAAGCCGACGCCGAGACGCTTGGCCTCATCGAACAACGGCTGCGTGGCCGCGTTCGGCATGCTGCGCTCGTACCAGTGGTCGGCCTCGCTGATGTCGTCGACGAACCAACGGGGGAAGAACGTGGTGAGCGCGAGTTCGGGGAACACCACCAGTTCGGCGCCCATGCGGTGCGCCTGCTGCAACAAAGCGATCAGCCGGACGACCACCTGCTCGCGGGTGTGCTCTTTCTGCACGGGACCCATCTGGGCTGCAGCGATAGTGAGGTGACGTGCCATTGACAAAATGTTAACCGGCGAGGGTGACTGTCGCTTGAACAGCGTGATCGGCCTTCAACTCCGGGGCCGATGCTCCGCGGTCCGCCAGCGCACCCACCCGGTCGGGCGCGCTTCGTGGCGGCCGTGTCCGGCCGAGACCCCACGGGTGTGCTTCGTGCCACCCGCTGGCATGAACCGCGCCCGCTGAATTTCGTGGGCGAGCAGTGTTCCGAGTTCCTTGGGCACCCTCGCTGAAGCAACAGCCGCAGGCGAGTGTGTGGGCGCCGAACTGGCGTCACATCGGCGCCACCACCGTGTGCAGCCCGTGCTCGTTGGCCCAGCGGCCGACATCGCGGCGTTCCAACGCAGCCGCCAGCAGGTCGGGGAACGCATCGGGCGTGCAGGCGAACGACGGCACACCCAACGCTGCCAGAGCGGCCGCCTGGGCGTGGTCGTAGGCCGGGGCACCCTCGTCGGATAACGCCAGCAGCACCACCACGCACACCCCGGCCAGGTGCAGCGCGCCGATGCGCTCGTGCAGCAACGTGGCGTTGCCGCCTTCGAACAGGTCGCTCACCAGCACCAGCACCGTGTCGGCCGGGCGATCGATCAGCCGCTGGCAATAACCGATGGCGGCGGCGATGTCGGTGCCACCGCCCAACTGCACACCGAACAACACCTCCACCGGATCGTGCAGCAATGGTGTGAGGTCGGCGACCGCCGTGTCGAAGGCGATGACCTGAGTGCGCAACGCGGGCAACGACGCCAACACTGCGGAGAACACCGACGCGTACACCACGCTGTCGGCCATGCTGCCGGACTGATCGATAGCCACGACGACGTCGCGAGCCAGGCTGCGCTGACGACGCCCGTAGCCCACCAACCGTTCGGGGATGACCGTGCCCGCCGACGGTTGATAGTGACGCAAGTTGGCCTGCACGGTGCGACCCCAGTCGATATCGGCCGGGCGCGGGCGACGGGTGCGCTGCGAACGGGCGAGTGCCCCTTGCACTGCCGCAGCAGTGCGCGACTCAAGCCGTTGGCGGATCTGCTCGACCACCTGAGCGACCAACTGGCGAGCAGTGGAGCGCGTGGCGTCGGGCAGCAGTCGGTTGAGTTCGACCAGCAGGGTGACGAGGTGCAGGTCGGGTTCGACGGCACCGAGCATCTCCGGTTCGAGCAGCAGTTGGCGCAGCTGCAGCCGCTCGATCGCGTCGCGCTGCATCACCTGCACCACGGTGGACGGGAAGTAGCGACGGATGTCGCCCAACCAACGCGCCACTGCGGGAGCGGACTTGCCGAGGCCACCGCTGCGCCCTCCACCACCCTTGCGACCGGGCTGCGTGTCGTACACCGCGGCCAGCGCAGCGTCGATGCGCGCATCGTTACCGTCGAGCCGCAGGGCAGTGACCCCGGCAGCGCCAGTGTCGTCGTTGGCATCGGCGTCGCCGCCGAGCACCATCCGCCAGCGCCGGAGCCGTTCCAGGTCGCTGACCCGACCGAGCGGTGAGTCGGTCATTGCGCCACCCCCAACATCTGGCGCACCGTGCCGAGCGCCAGTGCCGCCCGCGCCCCATCGACCTCGCTGCCGAACCCTGCGGGAGCGACCCCGACCTGATCGGCCAGCAGCAAACCGAGTTGGCGGCGCTCGGCCTGTTCGAATGCCCCGAACGTGCGTCGCAGCAACGGCACGGTGGAGAGGAACGCGTCGGGGGCGAGCCCCGAGACCCAGGTGTCGATCACGTCGAGCAACTCGCGGTCGTGCACCAGCACCGTGCCGCTGCCGGCAAGGAACCCCTCGACGAACGCCGCGCCGACGGCGGAGGGTGTGCCGACACTGAGCGCTCGCGACACGCGATTGCCCACCTGCGAGCGCTTCCATGCGCCGCCGTCGTGCAGCAGGCGTGTGGCCCGACCCTGCACCAGACCGTGCACATCGCCGCGCTCGCTGACGATGGCCAGCAGCGCCGGCCATTCGCCACGACGCGCCGGATGATCGGTGAGCGCCAACGCGGCCTGCGCGCCGGCCAACCGATCGACCATGGCTGCAGCAGCATCATCGTCGAGTGAGCGGCAGGCCATCAGCGCGCCCGCCAACACGCGCACGACGAGGCCGTCGAACACGTGCCGCAGCGCGCTCGCGTCGGTGCCGCGCACATCGCCGTAGCGCATCGCCCGGGCCAGCGGCCCGAGCGCTTCGATGACCTGCACGACATCGGGGTCGCGTGCGGCCTGTGCCTCCAGCCGCGCCACCACCGGCTGCACGACTGCCGGCAGATCGGCCAGCAACGCCAGGTCGAGCACCGCGATCAGATCGGCCAGAGCGGTCGCTGCACCGGCCCGTTCGAGTAGGCGCCCGATGGCCGCCGCCTGCACCGTGGTGCCGTAGGCAGAACGTTCGATGAGACCGATGGTGAGTTCGGGCTCCCATTGCAGACCCCAGGTCTCGCGGAACGTGCCGGTACTACCGCGACCCTCCTGCACCACACCCCACTGCACCCCGAGTGCGTGCAAGCGATGCAGCAACACCGAACGTGCGCGACCGAGCGGTGTTCGCAGATCGAGTTCCACCGTGTGCGCGTCGGCGTGTGGTTTCAGACGAGCTTTGCGTTGCTGCACGGTGAGGTCGCGAGCGAGCGGCACCTGCGGCGCGTGTTCCGGCACCTCGCCGATCGCGTCGCCCACCACGAGGTCGCGTTCGATCAGTGCCAGACCCGTGCTGCCGGCCATCACCGTGTCGGCCGCGTCGAGCACCTCTGCCAGCCCGGCGCGAGGCCGTCCCCGAAGTGCTGCGAGCGCAGATGCCGTGCGGGTGCCGGCGATGAGGTGGTCGGGGCTGGCCGACATGCCGCGTTCGCGCAGCAGGCGGGCCGCGCCGACGAACCAGCGGGCCAACCCCTCGGCCCCCGGATGGGCGAACACGTGGGCATACCAGCCGGGGCTGCGCACTCCGGCGCCGTAGCCCGTGGACGCGGCGAGACGCCGGTAGGTCCACGGCACCCAGCTGATACCAACCTTCACCTTGGGCAGCCCGCGCAACGTGCGCGCGTCGACCGATGCGGGAGGCAGCGGTGCGGTGAGCGCTGGCACGTGCCATGCGCCGCACACGACGGCGACACGTGTGTGCCCGTCCTTCAGCGCGGCGCGCAGGCATTGACGCATATGTGCTTCGCGCTGGGCCTCGCGGACCGACCCAGCCTCCCACCCGCCGCGCACGGCTGCCATCGCTTCGGCCACCGCGTCGAACGCCGGTGCACCATCGCCGCGGTGCTCGATGACGTCCTCCCACCATCGCTCCGGGTCGAGGTCTCCCGCCGCGGCAGCCAACGCCGCGATCGGATCGCCCACCGGGTGATCGGCCAGCAACAGTTCGCCGTCGCCTGTACCTGCATCGCTGGCGAGCGATATCGCCAGCGGTAGGTCGATAGCGCGCAGCGGGACACCGTGCTCCGCTGCCCAGTTGAACGCCTGCCACTCGGGGCTGAACACGGCGAACGGCAAGAACGCGGCACGGTGCGGGCGATCGACCACGTGCCCCAGCAGGGCCACCGGCGGGACGAGTTGCTCGTGCGCCACCCACGACAAGGCCGCTTCGCAGTCGGCCGGAAGCTCCACCAGCACCACCGTCGGCTGCAGATCGTCGAGGGCGCGCACCACCGACCGGGCCGAGCCCGGGCCGTGATGGCGGATGCCCAGCACCCGCACGACTGCGTCGACGTCGGTCATCCGTGACTCAGAGCTCGCGGCACGCCTCGTAGAAACCGTCCCACCCCGGACGATCACGCACGACGGCCTCCAGGTACTCGCGCCACGCGACAGCATCGTGCACGGGGTCTTTCACCACCGCGCCGATGATGCCGGCGGCAACATCCGCGGCACCGAGGTGTCCGTCACCGAAGTGCGCCGCTAATGCGACACCGTTGGTGACCACCGAGATCGCCTCCGCTGTGGACAGCGATCCGCTGGGCACCTTCAGGCTGACTCGACCGTCCTCGCTGACACCGCTGCGCAGCTCGCGGAACACCGTCACGACGCGGCGGATCTCCTCGTCCGCAGCGGGCACTGCGGGCAGGCGCAGCGCCGCACCGAGTTCGGCGACACGCCGCTCGACGATCGCGACTTCCTCCTCGATGTCGGCCGGCAACGGCAGCACGACGGTGTTGAACCGGCGCCGCAGCGCGGCCGACAGATCGTTCACGCCGCGGTCGCGATCGTTGGCGGTGGCAATCACGTTGAAACCGGGCACGGCCTGCATCTCGCTGCCCAGCTCGGGCAACGGCAACGTCTTCTCGCTGAGCACCGTCACCAACGCGTCCTGCACATCGCCCGGCATACGCGTGAGTTCTTCGACGCGAGCGATCGAGCCGCGCTGCATCGCCCGGTAGATCGGGCTGGGAACCAACGCAGCCAACGACGGACCCTCGGCAATGAGGCGGGCGTAGTTCCAGCCGTAGCGCAGTTGTTCCTCGGCCGTACCCGCCGTGCCCTGCACCAGCAGCGTGGAGTCGCCACTGATCGCTGCGGCAAGATGCTCGCTGAGCCAGGTCTTGGCGGTGCCCGGTACGCCCAACAACAGCAGCGCCCGATCGGTGGCCAACGTTGCGACCGCGATCTCCACCAGACGACGACGACCGACGTACTTCGGCGAGATCACCGTGCCGTCGGCCAACGTGCCACCCAGTACGTAGGTGACCACCGACCACGGCGAGAGCAACCAGTTCGGCGGCCGCTCGTGTGTGTCGGCAGCGGCGAGCGCGGCGAGTTCGTGGGCGAACTCCTGCTCGGCGTGCGGGCGCAACACGGCGCCGACGCCAGGCGCTGGGGTGCCAGGCGTTGGGGTGATAGAGGGCGTGGGGTTCATGCAGGCTCCAGTTCGGTGAGCATGTGATGGCGGAGATGGACGAGTTCGGTGAGTGCGTAGGCCAGGCCGACCGAGGGTGACAGCGCGTCGACGCTGTTCAGCGCCGCGCCGACCGCGGGCAGCGACGAAGGGTTGACGCGCGCGACAAGGTTGATCAGTACGGCGCGGTGACCGGCGTTGAACGTGGCCTTCGACAACCCGGTGGCCAGCGTGCGCGCCACCTGATCGGCCGGCGCCTCGAGTAGCGGCAACAACTCGGGAACGATCGGCAACTCGGGCAGGTGGTGCACGGCGAGTTCGAGGCCAGAGGTGGGGCGCCGGCCAGTGCACGCCAGCCGTGGCGACCACTCGACCATCCATGCACCCAACGGGCCGGCTGCCAACAGCGCCCGCTCGTGGCGCACGACATCGGTGCGGTGGCGGCCCAGGACCGGCGGTACCAACTCGGGGGCGAGGCGACGTCCGGTGGCCAGCACTGCCAGCACCCATTCGTCCTCCAGCACCGGCCAGTCGATGACGAGCCGCCGCCACGTGGCGGTGGCCGAGGGTGGCGTGACGGGTCGCGGATCGGGGGCCGGGGCGGCGATCAGCGCTGCCGGTGGTGCGGGCAACACACCGGCCCGCCGCACCGTGGTGCACGCGGCCATCTGCTGCAGCAGCCGCTGCGACGCGGTGGGCAAGGGGTCGTCGGCGGCGAGGTCGGCCAGCCCACCCGTCGGCGGTACTGGCGGTTCGCGGCGATCGGTGCCCAACAGCGCCACCGTCACCATCTGTTCCCAGTAGTCGTCGAGGCGAGTGGTGCCGTCGGCCGTGGAACTCATCTGCTCGCCGCCAGGAACGAGGCCTCGGCGACCGGGCCGATGTCGATGCTGCGATCGGGAAGGTGCAACGTCAGCGGCACCAGACCCCCTGGTGTCCATTCGGCGACGATCACTGTGGGGCGACCTTCGCTACACGCGAGGAGCTGGCCGATACCGCCGACACCCGGTTGCAGCGGTAGCGAGCCGGTGGCATCGGTGAGCACCCAGCGCGCCCCGATACGCGCCGGCGCGGCAACGACACACACCGGGTAGCGATCGAGCCACGGTTCGGCAACGATCGCTCGCCCGATGCCCGCGCACGCCACCGCGATGGTGACACCCGCAACGTCGGTGGCGGCGACCGGTTCGTTGTGTCGACGACCGAGCAGCGACCGCAGACCCAGGGCACCCGGGTAGCGGAACAGGTCGGCATGCACCTCGGTGCCGACCGCGAACGACGTGTCGAGGCTCTGCCCGTAGGCAGCGAACGAAAGGAGCATCGCCCAATCGCCCGTGTCGCGGCCGCGCAGCCAGAAGCGCCGCACCTCGATGCGGTCTTCGCGAGTGTCGCTGCGGCCCAGCACCATCCAGTGATCGGTGTGCGGCACACCGGCCAACACATCGGCCTGACGGACCTGCCAGCCGATCGCGGCCGCGACGGAATCCGCGAGGTGCGGCGGCAGCGAGCCGAGACGGCGACCGGCCGTCGCCAGCAGATGCAACGCACCCATCTCGGCCAGCACGTGCCCGTGCCACTGCGGGTGCGCCCCCACCAACCCGGCCATGCGGCGCACACGGTTGGCCAACCCGCCGACCTGGGCATCGACCAGCCGAGCGGCGAGGTCGTCCCATGTGTCGTAACGCGCCAGGGCCGGGTCGGCCAGACCGGTGCGCAGTCGGTCGTCGAGCCAGCGGTCGAGTTCGGCCAGACCGGCCGACATCCGCGCCACTCGGTCGTCGCGGCCGTCGCGGGTGGGCGGCAACGGCAACGATTCGGCAGGCGACGGCGCAGCGGCCGACCCAGGGGCGTCGGTAGGCGCATCCGCAGGCGGTGGTGACGGCGAATCGACTACGGGCGACACCGCTGCGACCCGCCCGGCCAGCCACGCGGCAGCGAACCCTGGCGGGGTCTCGGCCTCGGCCACCGACCCGCGCACCCACAGCAGCAGCAACGCCAAGGCGTGTTTGCAGGGGGTACTGCGACTGGGGCAGGTGCACCGGAAGGCAACGCCCACATGGTCGATCACGCAGTCGTACGGCTCTGCGCTGGTACCGGTGCAACGACCCCACACACCCCGGCCATCACACCCGGAGGTCACCCAGCGGGACGCCACCGCCAGCGGCTGTGCAGCGGTGAGCGACGAGGGTTTGGGCGCGAGCGCGAGCACCTGCTCGACCTGCCACCGTGCCTGCTGCGTGCTCACAGGCGACACCGTAGCGACGGGGTGCGACTTGGTTCGGCCGACGTCAGGCGTCGCTGGGTGAGCAGGTGTGTGACATACGACCCTGAGTGTCGGGCACCAGGTCCCCCGTGTGTCGGGAACCCAGTTGCAAGACTGAACGACATGATGGGTATGACACGACACCTCACTTCTCGGACCACCTGGCGATTTGCTGCCGCGCTCGTCACCGTCGGTGCCCTCACCGTCGCTGCTGGATGTGGCGACGACAAGAAGGCCGACAGCCCGACCGAGACGGCCGCCGCCACCGCCGGCGTCCAGATCACCGGCCAATGGGCACGTACCAGCCCCAGCGCTGCCACCATCGGCGCGGCCTACGCCACTTTCACCAGCACCGAAGACGATGCAATCATCGGCGTCTCCATCGATGCCTCGATCGCCAAGACCGCGGAGATGCACGAGATGGTGATGGCTGGCGCCGATTCCACGATGCCCGTGAGCACGAACGGTATGGGAAGCACCGCCACCACGATGGGTGCGATGACCATGCAGCCCGTCGCCAAGGTGGCACTGCCCGCCGGCAAGGCCGTCACCTTCAAGCCCGGCAGCTACCACTTCATGCTGATGGACCTGGCCAAGCCGCTCGAGGTGGGCACCACGTTCAAGCTCACCTTCGTGTTCGAGAAGGCTGGCTCGATCACCGTCGACGTGCCGGTGCTCGACGAGGCCCCCTGATCGTGCGGCTCCCGCACACGGCACGCAGGAGTCGGTGGGCCACGGCATTCGCCGTCACCGCTGTTCTGCTAGGCGCGTGCGGGGGCGCTGATTCCAAGGGCGGCTCCGTTGCCGGTGTGCAGTTCACCTCCGCCGATGGCACGAAGAGTTCGATCGCTGCCTTCCGCGGCGCCCCCGTCGTGGTCAACCTGTGGGCCACCTGGTGCACACCCTGCGTCAAGGAGATGCCAGCGTTCGACGAAGTCGCCGCCGAACAAACAGCGGTGAAGATCATTGGCGTGAACGTCGGCGACACCGCCGACGCAGCTCGCTCGTTCGCAGCCGACCTCGGCATCCGCTACCCCCAGTTCACCGACCCGGACGGCGCGCTCTCGACCGCCCTGAACATCACCGGGTATCCCGCCACCGCATTCTTCGATGCCGACGGCAAGCTGGTGATCGTGCACCAGGGCGCGCTGACGGCCGACGAACTGCGGTCGACGATCCAGCGGCGGTTCCCTGGCGCCGTGACGGAAGGAACTTGATGGTGACCACCCGCCGCCGTACGGCGACATTGGCGCTCTTCGCGCTGATGGCCCCAGCGCTCGCACTCGCAGCATGCAGCAGCGACACCGCACCGAAGCAGTTGAGCGGATATGTCCTCACTCCACCGCCCATCGTGGGCGCGCTCGCCCTCCCCGATGCCTCACAGGGTGATGCCGAGCTGTTCTTCAAGGCCGCCCCGGGCCATCTGCTGGTGGTCTACTTCGGCTACATGTCGTGTCCCGATGTGTGCCCTACCACGCTCAACGAGTTCAAGAACGCACTGAAGGACGCTGGCAGCGTGGCGGCCAAGGTCGACCTGGCGATGATCACTGTCGATCCGGGGCGAGATACTGGCGAGAACCTCACCAAGTACGTACAGAGTTTCATCCCCGGCGCCCACGCGTTGCGCACCGACGACCAAACACTGCTGCAGTCGGTCGGGAAGGCCTTCGGCGCCAGCTTCTCGGTCACCACCGACGCCAAGGGCGCGATCGAGGTCACGCACACCGCCGGTATGTACCTCATCGACTCCACGGGCACCATCGTGCTCACCTGGGCCTACGGCAGCCTCCAGCGCGACGGCATGGCTACCGACCTGCAGATCCTCTTCGACAACGGCGTGAAATGAACGGTGTGAAATGACGACCTCCCGCATCTCCCGCATCCTTGCTTCCGGCGCGCTGGTGTTGGCGTTCACCGCCACCGCCGCCGCATGCGGCACCAGCCGCGAGTCCGGTATCGGCGGCGCCGAGAGCAGCCCCATCGGCTCCAAGGACCCAGCCACATACGAGTACAAGGTGCCCTTCGGCACCGGCAACAAGATCGACTCCGGCGAAGTCGTGTCGATCATGCCGCAGACACTCGATGTGAAGGTCGGCGAGTCGATCCGCATCGTCAACGACGACATTCGCGACTACATGATCGGGCCGTTCTTCGTGTCGGCCGGGCAGACGCTGGCGATGCGCTTCACCCACGAGGGAACGATCAAAGGCGTGTGCCAGATCAACCCCGAGGGTGAGTTCATCATCAACGTGAGTGTGTGAGCACCCCGGCCGCCACACGTGCGCCGCTGCGCAACGCGCCTTCCATGAAGCCGCTGAAACCGTCCGCGTGCTCACCCGCCAGCCACAACCGTCCGTGCACGCTGTGCAGTGGCGACTGCGCCAGCCTCCACTGACCTGGCCCGAAGCAGGTGTAGGTGCCCAGGCTGTAGGGATCGTTCGTCCAGTCGGTGTGCACCCGTTCGCCAGCCAACCCCTTGGCCCCGGGGAACAGCCGCTCGATGTCGCGCACCAGCAGATCGGGGCTTTCGGGGAGTGCAGCGAACGCGGCCCCATCATGCGATGACAGGAGGCTGGTGAGGATTCCCCGATCGCCGACCTGATCGTCGGTGGTCTCCCAGAGGTGCCCCCACGCGCGGTCGGACAGCACGGTGCCGTTGCGGCCGTAGTCGCGCCAGACGCGGCGCTGGAACTGAATGCTGATCTTGCCGCCGATGCCGTAGCCCACACCGGACAGGCCATGCGGTATCTGCGGCCACAACCGCGACAGCACGGGCAACGGCACTGCAGCAACGACCGCCGGTGCCTGCAGGAGTTCCCCCGTGACCAGCGCAACCGCACCGGTGTCGGCGTCGAGTGAGCGCACCGGAGTGGACACACGCACCCGATCGCCGAGTTCGTTGGCGAGCAGGGTGGCAAGACGATCGTTCCCGCCGACGATGCGGTGCCGCTCACGTTGACCGGCGATCTGACGCGAGGCGATCTCGGCGGCGAAGCGCTGGCTGACATGTTCGGGCGGCAGCATGAATTCGGTTCGGATATCGCGGCCGATCACCAATCGAGACAATGCAGAGAGCGATAACGACTCCATCGTGGTCGCGAGCGTGCGGTCTTCGAAGTCCTCATTCGGCTGCAGCGCTGCCAGCGCAGCTTCCCAGGCCTGCCAATCATCGATCAGCGACGCGTGCAGGTGGTAGGGCACTCCGCGACCTGCAGCATCGACGAGCGCGGCCTCGACATCGAGCGTCGAGTCGCGTTCGGTGAGCTCCAGCCCGAACTGAGCAGCAAGCTCCAGCACCTCGGTGTGGTTGCCATCGATGAACTCGGCGCCTCGCTCGGCCACTTGACCGTCGCCGAAGCGGTGGCTCCACACTCGACCACCCACACGGTCGCGGGCCTCCAGCACCACAACATCGGCGCCCGCAGCGATGAGGTCGACGGCTGTCCGCAGACCAGCCAGACCAGCGCCGATCACGATCACGTCAGGCATGGTCAGAACAAACTCGGCTGTACGGGCTGCTGAGTGCGCTGTACGCCCGGCCACGGCACGTAGTGGTCCATGAACACCCACGAACGTCGGTGGATCGCACACGGCCCGTAGGCCTGCAACGCTGCCCGATGCAGGTGGCAGGGGTAGCCCTTGTTCGTGTCGAAGCTCCACTGGGGATAGTGCTCCGCGTCCTCGCGCATCAGTCGGTCGCGTGTGACCTTGGCGAGGATGCTGGCAGCGGCGACGGACAGGCAGATGCGGTCGGCCTTGACCCGCATCTCGACATGACGGACGTGAGGCGTGACGAAGTCCCACTTGCCGTCGACCACGGCCGCGTCGGGCCGAACGCCCAGTGCCTGGATCGCCCGCTCGGCAGCCAACTTCTGCGCAGCGGCCATGCCCATGCGATCGCACTCCGCTTGTGACGCGGCACCCACGGCCCAGGCGTCGCACCAGTCGGCGATGCGGTCGAACAGCGCCTCGCGTCGCTTCTCGCTGAGCATCTTCGAATCGCGCACACCGTTCACGCGTGTGTAGCGGGGCAAGATGGCGGCGCCGACCATCAGCGGTCCTGCCCAGGCGCCGCGACCCACTTCGTCGATCCCGACCACCACGTCGTATCCCTCGGCCCAGAGTTCCTTCTCGATGGCGCGTGTGGGTGCGGGGCCGGCCATTTCACCAGCCTACGGTCAGCCGCCGACACCGGTAGCGGCCGCGGTGTTGCCCGAGCTCAGCTGAACGAGACGCCGTCGGATGGCGCCAGACCCGGCGGCACCGGCCACAGGGTCTCGCCCGTTGGCTCACTGGTCGTCCAGTCGGGCGCCAAGGAAGACGCACCCAACGCGACCGAAGTGCCGCTCTGTTCCCACAACACCGCCGGACGAGCTCCGTGCCAGCGCACTGCGAACGACACCGTCGATTCCGCGCTGGTGGGCAGTCCGTAGACCTCGAAGTTCGTACCCGCCCACCCTTCGGGGAGACCAGCGGGCAGTAGGTCGCCCCCGCCCACACCGGCTGCACACAGGCGCCGTTCGACCCATGCAGTGAACAACACCGGGTCGGATGGTTCGTCCGCCGACAATGCTGTCGACGGTGCCAGCCGGGCGCGCATGGCTGCGAGGTCGCGTCGAGCACGTTGCTCACCAGCATGCACGAGCACAATCTCGGCGGAATCCAACGCTGCGGCCAGACGCCAGTCGCGCACATCCCCCTTGGCCGCGAGTTCCAGGGCATGGGCCACGTCGGGAATCCATGACGCCGCCCCTTCACCCATGCGCACCATCTGCCCGAGGGCGATGAGGAATGCGATCGGGTCGTCGTCCGGGTGTGCTGGGCCGTTCAGCAACAGTTCGCAACGTGCCGCCACGACCCGCGGCCCGACGGGCGCATCGGGCAGCAGCAGCCGGCTGGCGCGTTCGGTGGTCGCCGTCCAGCCACGCACCACGCCGGTGGCGGTGGCCAGGCCGTTTGGCAGCGTCCCTGCGGCAGGGTCGTTGTGGCGCAGAGCAACCGTCACGGTGGCCTTGTGACCGACCGGGACGGCGATACTTCCCGCCGGCAGTGTGATCCCTTGGATCGGCGCCGTGGGCGGGAGCACCGTCAGCAGATCGCCACGGGTGAACGCCACAGCAATTGGTAACGCTGACATGTTCTCCACCTCGACGATCGTGAGGCCGCCATGGTCGGCAACCGAATACACGCGGTGCACGGCGTCGCCCTCGGGGACCCGCAGGCGCGTCTCCACCACGGCAGTGCCACCGAGACGCTTCTGCCGCACAGCCGGTTCTTCGGCCGGCGTGTGCCAGCGGTCGTCGGCGGCGACGTGCCAGTCGAGAACGGGGCTGCCGTCCCACGGCTCGATCGCTCCCCATGCGTTGACCGAGGCGCGCCAACGCCCGCCGGTGACTCCGGTGGTGATCATGTTGCTCTACTCCATCTCGCTCTTGCGGCCGCGCTGCATGAGCGCGCCCAGGGCTTCCTTCGCGGAGCGCCCCTGGTGACACACGGCCACCACTTGTTCCGTGATCGGCATGTCGACGCCGTACCGCTTGGCCAGGTCGAGCACACTCGGCGAACTCTTCACACCTTCGGCCACCATGTTCATGTCGGCCAGGACGTCTTCGATCGAGCGGCCTTCACCCAACTGGTTGCCGACCATGTTGTTGCGGCTCTGCTTCGATGAGCACGTGGCGATCAGGTCGCCCATTCCGGCGAGGCCGGCGAACGTCGCCGCCTGCCCGCCCATCGCGATACCGAGCCTTGTCATCTCCGCCAGACCACGGGTGATCAACGTCGCACGGGTGTTGTCGCCGAAGCCCATGCCCTCGGCCATACCGGCTGCGATCGCGATGACGTTCTTCACCACGCCACCGACCTCGCAGCCCACGACGTCGGTGTTGGTGTACACGCGCAGACTGGGGCGGCTGAAGATGCGCTGCAACTCGTTGGCGATATCGGAGTTGTCGACGGCGACGACGCTGGCCGCTGGCTGCCCGGCGAGAATCTCCTTCGCCAGGTTCGGCCCGGTCAGCACCGCCACAGGGTGACCGGGCATCTCGTCGCGCGTGACCTCGCTCATCCGCTTGCGGGAGCTTCGTTCGAGACCTTTGGTGAGGCTCACCACCGGCACCCACGCACGCAGATACTGCGCAGCCTCCGCGGCAACGTCCCGATAGCCGTGCGACGGCACCGCCATCACCAGCACATCGGCGTTCACCACCGCATCACGCAGCGACGTCGTCGCCCGCAACTGCTCGGGCAGCGTGAACTGCGGCAGATAGTCGATGTTCACATGGTCGCGGTTGATCGCCTCGGCGAGTTCAGCACGCCGGGCCCACAGCACCGTGGGCGTGTTCACCGCGGCCAACGCGGCGACAGTGGTGCCCCACGAGCCAGCACCGATCACGGCGACATTGATCGACATGGCCGACAGCGTAGGCGCAGCGGAGGCTCCGTGACTCTACGATGCCATCCGTGGATCGTGTCGTGCTCGTGCCGGTGAAGGCCTTCGCCGATGCCAAAGCGCGGCTCGCTCCCGTGTTGTCGCCTTCGCACCGCGAGCGACTCGCCCGCTGGACGGCCGAACGGGTGCTTGCTGCAGCCGGCGACCTGCCCGTGTTCGTCGCGTGCGATGACGACGGCGTCGCCGAGTGGGCCACTGCGAATGGCGCCACCGTTCTCTGGCATCCGGGTGTCGGCCTCAATGCCGCGGTCAACGACAGCTTCCGCGACCTGCGCCAGCGAGGCGCCGGTCATGTCGTGGTCGCCCACGGCGATCTGCCGCGGGCACGTCGCCTTGCCGACACGATCATCGCCGGGACGCTGACGCTGGTGCCCGACGCACTCAGTGACGGCACGAACGTGATCGCGCTGCCGTCCTCGATGCCGTTCGAGTTCGCCTACGGGCCAGCGTCGTTCCGCCGGCACCTCGACCAGGCGCTCGCCGCAGGACTCCCCGTAGCAGTGCGTAGAGATCCACTGTTGGCGATCGACATCGACACCCCATCCGACCTCGCGCACCCGTTGGTGCAGGAAGTGCTCCCCGCATGGCTGCTAACGAACCCGGCCAACCCCAACCCGGCCCACGTCTGATCTCGTACGACCTTGCGGTGCCGCAGTCGGCACTGGCGATCGGGGCGCACCCTGACGATGTGGAGTTCGGTGCCGGTGCCACACTGGCCAAGTGGGCCGCTGCCGGTTGCACGGTGCACCACCTCGTACTCACCGACGGCTCCAAGGGAACCTGGAACCCGGATGCCGACATTGCGGCGTTGATCGCCACACGACGGTCCGAGCAGCGCGAGGCAGCTCGGCGACTCAGCGGCGCGAACGCCGGCACCGTCGTCTTCCTCGAGCAAGTCGACGGTGAACTCGACAGCAGTCTGTGGCTGCGAGGCGAAGTCGCGCGTGTCATTCGCACGCTGCGCCCGGCAGTCGTCCTCGGTCACGATCCGTGGAAGCGCTATCGACTGCATCCCGACCATCGCCATGCCGGGTTGCTCGCGTGCGACGGCATCGTCGCTGCACGCGATCCGCACTTCTTCCGCGATCACGGCCTCCCGTCGCACCGCCCCGACCACCTGCTGCTGTGGGAGGCCGACGAGCCCGACCACGTGGAGGACGTCTCTCACTTCGTGACGACCAAACTGAATGCGCTCGAGGCGCACGAGAGCCAGTTCGAGAGCACGATGAAGGCAGTCGACGCAGCACAGGTGGAAGCATTTCGCGAACGGATCGCGACCCGCCTCAGTGACCTTGCTCAGCAGTACGGCGCCGGCGGGGCCACTTCAGTGGAGATCTTCAAGCGCATCAGCGACCTGTGATCGGCCCGAACTGACCTGCGGGTCGGCCACCACCGGCACCACCGGCGAAGGCTTGTGCGATGCGCATCCACTCGAGCGCTGCTGAACCTTCGATCACGAGGCGTGTGTCGTCCAGGTGGCGCCGCTGTGTGACGAGCAGGCAGAAGTCGAGGGCCGGACCGCGCACGCTGTCCGACCCAGGCTCGCCCCACTCCCACAGCGAGCCGTCCGGCGCAGTCAGCGCGACGTACACCGATGCTGCAGGGAGCTCCATCGAGTTGACGAGATAGGCAAACGGTCGTGCCCGCACACCGATGTGGGCCGTGTGTCGGAGTCGCGACGTGGGCACACGCCCGACACCCAGCGCATCGGCGATGTCCTGCCCATGCGCCCATGTCTCCATCAACCGCGCGGCGACGAACGAACGGGCAGCCATCGCCGGGCCATACCACGGCACTCGCGCCGACGGATCGAGTGTGCGCGCCAGCGTGAGCAGCTCCGCACGATCGCATCGCCAGGCATCGAGCAGTGCCGGGCCGGTCATCTCACGACCAGGAGCGACCGACGCCTCGGTGCCACCGTGTTCGAGCATCCACACCATGTCGGCAGCAAAGGCGTCGGCATCGCGGATTGCAAGCGCTGCACGCTGATCAAAAAACCACAGGTGGCTGATCTGATCGCGAACAGACCAGGTGGTCGCCGGCGTCGGCGTGGACCAGTGCAACTCAGTGAGGTGGGCCACGATCGTGTCGAGGTCCGCGTGCTCTGCACGAAGGTCGTCGCACACTGCTTGCATCTCCGTGCTCATGGCTGCATTGTCGTGCACCAGCCAGGAAAACGGCGAACGGGGGGCCGAAGCCCCCCGTTCATCACCGAGAGCCGAAGCTCACTTCTTGGCGGCTGCCTTCTTGGCCGGAGCCTTCTTGGCCGGAGCCTTCTTGGCCGGAGCGGCCTTCTTCGCCGGAGCGGCCTTCTTCGCCGGAGCCTTCTTGGCCGGAGCGGCCTTCTTCGCCGGAGCCTTCTTGGCCGGAGCGGCCTTCTTCGCCGGAGCCTTCTTGGCCGGAGCGGCCTTCTTGGCCGGAGCGGCCTTCTTGGCCGGAGCGGCCTTCTTCGCCGGAGCCTTCTTGGCCGGAGCGGCCTTCTTGGCCGGAGCGGCCTTCTTCGCCGGAGCCTTCTTGGCCGGAGCGGCCTTCTTGGCCGGAGCCTTCTTGGTTGCTGCCACTTGGGGTTTCCTTCCTATTGCTGATGTTTGCTGGTTGGGATCTTGGATTACTTCTTCTTCGGGTTGAGTGCAGCCTTGAGCGTGCTGCTCGAGGTGAACTTCAACCGCGTCGAGGCAGCAATGTTCACTGCCTCGCCGGTCTGCGGGTTGCGGCCGATACGGGCCGTCGACTTCGACGTGCTAAAGGAGCCGAAGCCAGGCCACGCGACCTTGTCGCCTTCCTTGGCGGTCTTCACGACGATGTCGAAGAACGCGCTGACGGTCCGCTCTGCGTCGGCCTTGGTCACACCGGCTTCGGCGGCGATTGCATCGATCAGCTCTGCTTTGGTCATTTCGCTTGATACCTCCGGGCATCGGGATCGCTCGATCAGTAACTGGTTGTTACGTACGCGTATCGAACATGGTTCGCGCCACGAATACAAGCATTCTTCTTGTTGCATTTGCACCAAGTGTCAAACGGCACCCAAGTGCATCCAGACAGGTTCGACGACGAAGCAGAGCCGTGCCGTCACGAAAGCGACGCGCGAGCGAACAATGCGTGCCATCCACCACCGAGCTCGAGGCGTGCGCTACAACAGAAGTCACGCCGAGAGACGCCTCACTGCGTACCAATTCATCCCGCCCCTTGTGGGTCCAACGGACTGGAGTGGTGTTGACCGATCTGCTGCACGGCCAACTCGATCGCGATGCGACGAAGGGAGGTGTGCGCACACGTGCGGTCCTCGACACCTCCGTACTGATCGGTGATCCCGGTTGTTTCCACAGCTTCGCCGGCATCGACATCGTGATCCCCTTCACGGTGATCGAAGAGCTCGACAGCCTGAAGACCCGCGCCGACGACGTCGGGCGGGCGGCGCGCACCGCGTTGCGAACCATCGAGGAACTCCGTGTCAAAGCCGGCGGCTCGCTCGCCACGCCGTTCGCCATCGGCGATCCCGCTGCGGAGGGCACGCTCCAGGTGGAGATCAACGGGGTGCAGAAGCATCTGCTCATCGAACACGGCCTCGATCCGACGATTCCCGACAACCGCATCATCGGCGCTGCACTGGGCCAGGCGATGCACGCACCGACCCGCATGGTCTCCAACGATGCTGCCCTGCGCATCAAAGCGGCGCACCTCGGCCTCGAGGCCGTTGAGCATCACCCGATCGGCCGCACCTTCGCGACACGGCCAGCGGGCTGGATCACCGTTGAGGCGAACTACGAGCAGATCGACCGGCTGTACCACCATGAGGCCTTGCCTCGCGATGAGGTCGCTGGCTGCACCGACCTCCACGAGAACAACTTCGCTGTCGTCCGTTCCGGGTCACAGTCCGCACTCACGCGTTGCATCGACGACGAGCTGGTGTTGATGAATCACGCAGCGCCCGAAGCCTGGGGCCTGCGTTCCCGTTCGAAGGAGCAACGCTTCGCACTTGAACTGCTGCTCGACCCGGATGTCAGCGTCGTCGCACTCGATGGACGCGCCGGCACCGGCAAGACCCTGCTGGCGATCGCTGCCGGCCTCGAACAGGTCGTCGAGCAGAAGCGCTACGAGAAGCTCGCCGTGTACCGCCCGCTCGTGCCCGTCGGCCGCGCCGATGTCGGCTTCCTGCCCGGCGGCCTCGACGAGAAGCTCGACCCCTGGATGTCCGCGATCCACGATGCGATCGTGGCGCTCACCGACCAACGCAGCTCGCACGATGCTCATCGTCTCGTTGACGAGCTCGTCGGCCGCAACCAACTTTCGCTCGAATCGGTCACGTTCTTGCGCGGTCGCAGCCTGCACCGCCAGATCGTGGTGGTCGATGAGGCACAGAACCTCGAGCCCACCACGCTCAAGACCGTGCTCACGCGAATCGGCGAAGGAACCAAGGTGATCTTCACCGGCGACACCAGCCAGATCGATGCGCCGTACCTCGGTGAGTCGAACAACGCGCTCGCCGTCCTGATCCAGGCCTTCGGTGGCCAGCGGTGCTTCGGCCACGTCACGCTCACGGCGTGCGAACGCGGCACGGTCGCCAGCCTGGCCGCAGAGCTGCTCTGAGCCCCAACTAGTCTCCGACGGTGACGACGACCAGCACCACCACCACCACCACGTATTGTCGCCTGTGCCCAGCAGCATGCGGCCTCGTCGTGGAACTCGACGAATTCGGTGAGGTCGCGCACCTCCGTGGCGATGAGCAGCACGCCCTCACGCGTGGCTTCACATGCACCAAGGGGCGACACCTCGCCGAGTTCCACCGCTCGCCGAATCGGCTGCGCAGCTCACAGCGCCGCACTGCACGCGGCGGGTTCGAAGCACTGGCCCCCGATCTCGCCGTCGCCGAAGTCGCCTCACGGTTACAGGACATCATCGCCGAGCACGGCCCGGAATCGGTGGCGTTGTACACCGGCACTCAGGCAGCGATGGCCTCGCTGACGCTGCCATTCACACTCGCGTTCTGGAAGGCGCTCGGTTCATCTCGCCGGTTCTCGTCGATGTCCGTCGATCAGTCGGCGAAGTGGGTCGCCGACGCACGCCTCGGACGATGGGCGGCCGGCCAGCAGCGCTTCGCCGATGCCGACGTGTGGATGTTGGTCGGCACCAACCCGCTGATCAGCATGCAGGGCGGCGGCTTTACCGCCTTCCCGATCCACGACGGCATGCGTCGTCTCGACGAGGAGCGCCGGCGTGGGCTGCAACTCATCGTCGTCGACCCGCGGCGCACCGAACTCGCCACTCGCGCCGACCTGCACCTGCAGCTCGTGCCTGGAACCGACGCTCTGTTGTTCTCCGCCATCCTCCATACGCTGCTCGCCGAAGGTCTGCACGACGACGAGTTCACCGACCGTTGGGCGCCCGGACTCGATGTACTACGCGCCGCCGTCGCACCATTCGCTCCTGAAGCAGTTGCCACCCGTTGCGGGCTGACTCCCGGCGAAATCGTTGCCGCCGCACAAATGTTCGGACGTGCTCGCAAGGGCATGGTCACCAGCGGAACCGGACCCGACATGGGCCCAGATTCGGAGTTGGCCGAACATCTCATCCAGGCCGTCAACGTGGTCTGCGGGCGCTTCCCGCGCGAGGGCGACGCGCTCACGGGCACCGCCACGCTCGGGTCGGCCAAGGCGCTTCCGGCGCAGGCGGTGTCACCGGATCGGCATTGGGAGCGAGCGGTGGCCGGCGTCACCGGCTATCGCGCGCTGAACGGCGAATGGCCAGCCGTGAGCCTGCCCGACGAGATCCTCACCGAGTCACCGACGCGCATTCGCGCCCTCGTGGTCTCGGGCGGCAACCCCGCCGTGGCCGTGCCGGGCAAAGCACGTATGGCCGAGGCACTGGCATCGCTCGAACTGCTCGTCACCGTCGATCCATTCATGTCCGAGACCGCTGCGCTCGCGCACTACGTAATCGCTCCGATGGTGCACCTCGAACGACCCGACACCACTCGCTCGTACGAGGGCCTGATGGACAAGCCCTTCGCCCAATACACCGCGCCGGTGGTCACGGCGCCGGAGGGCGTGATCGACGACTGGAATTTCTTCCTGCGCCTCGCATGGGCGATGGGTCGTTCACTCAAAGTGGCGGGACGGGAGTACGTCCCGGGTGACGCTGCACCCACGACCGACGATGTCCTCGCTTCGTTCGCCGGGCGCGGCCGAGTCTCGTTGGAGGAGCTGAAGGGCGAGCCCCACGGCCGTCTGTACTTCGACCTGGAACCGGTGCGAGCCGCAGCCCCAGATCCAGCGACGAAGGCGACGTTCGACGTTGCGCCCGACGACATCGTGACGGCGCTCGCCACCCTGGCTGACGACATGGACCGCGTGCCGATGGCCGATTCTCGCCTGCTGCTCGTGGTGCGTCGCGCCAAGGAGGTGATGAACAGCACCGGCACGCAGATCAACACGCTGATGCGCACACCACCGAATCCGTGTCATGTGCATCCTGACGACCTAGCCCGCCTGGGTTTGAGCGACGGCGACGCAGTCTCCATTCGCAGTGACCACGGCATCATCCACAGTTGGGTACGCCCCGATACCACGCTGCGCCCCGGCGTCGCGTCGATGACCCACGGTTTCGGCGGCGCCGGCGAGACCGACCCCGAAGGCGCGGGCGCCAGCACCAATCGCCTGTTGAGCGCGCAGCATCACCTACAGCCCGTGAGCGGCATGCCGCTGATGACCGCCGTGCCGGTCGAGTTGACCGCCCGCTGAGGCAGGCCCACCACCTCGGCATTCGGTCACACACGGGCCGCGGGACCTCCGTGGTCCGTGCGCGACAGGAACTGAGACGGCTCACCGTACGCCACTGCGTACTGAACTGAGCCGTGTCACACCCCTCGCCTAGGGTGACGTCGTGTCAGAGAATGTGTCTGCCCACGTGCCCCAGCCGGTCAGCACCCAGCGCTTCGCCGTCGTCGATGTCGAGACGTCCGGGCTGTCTCTGCAACGCCACCACGTCCTGCAGATAGGAGTCGTCATCATCGACGGCGAGGGCGCCGTGCTCGACCGCTACTCCAGCCTGCTCGCGCCACGGTTTCGCTGGTGGTACCGCGTCGGCCCCACCGGTTTGCACGGTATCCACCGACGAGACCTGCGCGCTGCACCCCCCGCTCGCGATGTACTCACCGAACTTGCCCACCGGCTCGACGGCGCGCGATTCGTAGCTCACAACGCCGAGTTCGATGTCGCCTTCCTGCACAAGGCGGCTGAACGCGCTGGCGTCGAACTGCCGATCGGCGAGGTGCTCTGCACGCTGCGTCTGTCGCGTCGCCTCGACCCGCAGCGACAGCACTCGCACCGGCTCGCCGATCTGTGCGAGCGCTACGGGGTGGATCTCACCCGGCCACACGACGCACTGGCCGATGCAGATGCCACCGCCGCCGTGTTGCCCCACCTGCTGCGGGCGCACGGCATCGTCACCGTCGATCAACTCCCTGTGCACACCCTGCGAACGCGGCGCGAAGGTCAGGCTCGGCTGGCCTCGTAGCGACTCAGCAGTTCGGCCGCCGCGTCGGCACCGAGACCGCTCCACTCCGGCGGCGACACCACGGTGGCTTGGGCACCGAGGCGCAGCAACAGGTCGCGCAGCCAACCTTCGCTCGCCACCGTCACCTCGATCAGCCAACCAGCTCCGTCCGGCGTCACCGACGTGGTGGGGTACCGCTCGGCCACCCACTTGCCCGATGCAGGCACGTGCAGCACGGCGGTCGGCAGATCGGCGTCGGCGAACCACGAGTCGATGGCCGGCGCCGAGACATCGCGAGGCGCGTCGATGATGCCCGTGCGCTCGGCTCGCTCAATGCGGTCGATGCGGAACGTGCGTTCTTCGCCACTGAGGTGATCGTCGGCGATGACGTACCACGAACCGCGATCGACGAATACGACTCGGGGCGAGATCTCACGTTCGCGGCGCAGGTCGGTGTGCGCCGACCAATAGGTGATGTGCAAGCGGGCGCCCTCATCGGCCGCCGACGTCACCAACTCGGCCAGCGCCGGAGCCGGAGTTTCCACGACCAGACCATCGTCACCCAACGCTGCGGCCAACTTCGCCAGCGCCCGCGCCAACGCCCCGTCGCTCTCGCCGCCAGGAATCTCCATTGCCACTCGTGCCGCTGCCAACAGCGCGAACCCCTCCGGGGCCGTCAGTCGCAACGCCTTGGTGAACAGCCTGGGCACACCCGTGAAGATGATGCCTTCGTCGATGAACACATCGACCATCTCGTCCACGAACGGTGGCAGTCCGCACATCGCGGCCAGCTCCAGGTCGCGAACGAGGTCCTGTTCGGTGAGCTCGAAACGGGCAGCAGCCTCCGCCACCGTGACCTCCCCGCGCTCCATCAGCCACGGCAGCATCACCAGCAGTCGACGTACGCGGTCGATCGTCGGTCGCGGCCCTCGACGTGGGGTCATCTCGGACCCACCATTGCCGCGACCCACCGCACCACGTCGTCACGTACGTCGACGGGCGACAACACCTCGGCGTGAGCGCCCAGCCCGAACAGCCACGAACGGAACGCGTCGAGGTTGGCGCACGGAACTTCCACGACCACCGCCCCATCCGGTCGACGCGACAGCACCGCCTCGTCCCCGAGTTCGCGCACCACCATCTCTGCCCGAGGCGCATCCACCAGCACCTGTGCCCGCGCAGTGGGCTCGTCGCCGATCAACTTCGGGTCGAGTGGGAACGTGGCACGCGGGTCGAAGCCAGCGGGGCGTTCGAACGCGTGCGTGGCCCCCACTGTCACCGACCCCTCGATGCGATCGACACGGTAGGTGCGCACTTCACCGTGACCAAGGTCGTGACCGATGACGTACCAGTAACGCTCGCGCAGCAACAGCGAGTACGGGTGCAGCGTGCGCGTCGTACCTCGATAGTCGAAGGACACCTCTGCTCGGGAAGCTGTGGACTCACGCAACACGGGCAACGCCGGAAGATCGGGGATGTTCGCCATCACCACCGGTGACGAACTCCGCTCGCCCCCGAGCTTCAACAGCCCGAACTGCGCGTCGGCCAAGCGTGCCGCAGCCACCGCGAGTTGCAGCGCTGCGCGCTCATCGGCCTCGAGATGCAGATCGGCGAGCTCATAACGACCACGATCGATCCGGTACGCCGTCTTCCCCGCATCGCTCCCTGCGAGCACTTCGCTCTCGATGGGAACACCGATCTCGCGTAGCAGCGCTTTGTCGCGCTCGAATGCACCACGCTGCGCCGCGTCACCCACCGGGTATTGACCTGCCAACTCGTTCGCGATCTGCTCCTGCGTGAGGGGCGAGCGCGTCGCCATCAGCAGTGCGACCAGGTTGGTGATCCGCTCGAGCGCGTCGGCCATTCAGCGCGCCTGATAGTCGTAGAACCCGCGGCCCGACTTGCGGCCCAACAAACCTGCCTCCACCATGCGAGACAACAGCGGCGGTGGTGCGTACAGCGGCTCCTTGAACTCCTTGTACAGACTGTCGGCGACCGCCATCGTCGTGTCAAGACCGATCAGGTCGGCCAAGTGGAGCGGGCCCATCGGGTGGTTACAGCCTTCGACCATGCCGGCATCGATGTCGTCGGCCGTGGCGAAACCGGACTCCATCATTCTGATCGCCGACAGGATGTAGGGGATCAGCAACGCGTTCACCACGAAACCGGCACGGTCTTGGCTGCGGATCACACGCTTGTGCAACGTGTCGGTGGCGAACGAGTTGGCACGAGCGATGGTGTCGGGCGAGGTGAGCAACGAAGTGACCACTTCCACGAGTCGCAGCACCGGCACCGGGTTGAAGAAGTGGATGCCGATGACCTGCTCGGGGCGCTGGGTGGCAATACCCAGCTTCATGATCGGGATGGAGCTCGTGTTGCTGGCGAGGATGGCCAATGGATCGACGAGCGCGGCGTCGAGCTTGCGGAAGATGTTGGTCTTCAGTGCCTCGTCCTCGATCACTGCCTCCACCACCAGTTGACGATCGCCGAGCTCGGCGAAGTCGGTGGTGAACGAGAGATGGGCCACTGCGACATCGCGGGCTTCCTCGGTGAGTTTGCCGTTGCGCACACCCCGGTCGAGGCTGCCGATCAGGCGGCCACGTCCGCGTTCGCACGCCTCCGGGCTGACCTCGAGCACGGTCACATCGAGGCCTGCTCGGGCACACACTTCGGCGACGCCGGATCCCATCAGGCCCGCACCGACCACACCGACTCGCTGGATCTCTTGCTGCACGTCGCTCATACAGTCACCACTCTGCCCCATCGGCGAGGTGGTAGACCGCATCTCCCGTACCCTTGCCGTGTGACTTCCGCACACCGACTCCCCCGGCCGTCGGCCACCCGCCTCGCCGTGCGAGTGACCGCGGAGGCCCTGCGTGGCATCCGCTCCGGCCACCCGTGGGTGTACGAGAACTCGATCCTGTCGATCAAGGGCGAGGGCGTGTCCGGCGATCTCGCCGTGATCTTCGATGACGACCGCAAGTTCGTGGCCATCGGCCTCTACGACCCTGACAGCCCAATCCGCATCAAGATCGTGCATCGGGGCAAGCCCACCACCGTCGACCGCGCGTTCTGGATGGGGAAGCTGCAGACCGCTCTGGAGTTTCGCTCAAAGCTGATCGAACGTGGCGATACCACGGGCTATCGCTGCATTAACGGCGAGAACGACGAGATGCCCGGCATCGTGCTGGACCACTACGCGGGCACGATGGTGCTGAAGATCTACAACGCGATCTGGGTGCCGCACCTGAACGATCTGGTCCCAGCGATCAACGATGTGTTCCACCCCGATGCACTGGTGCTGCGCCACGCCCGCAACGTGGAGAAGGCGCTGTTGCACGGGTTGGAGGAGGGCGATGCACTATTGGGCACGGCGCCCACCGAACCTGTCCTGTTCCGCGAGGCGGGGCTGACGTTCGAGGCTGATGTGATCCGTGGTCAGAAGACCGGTTACTTCCTCGACCAGCGCGAGAACCGCGTGCTCGTCGGCACCCAGGCCGAGGGCGCCAAGATGCTCGACATGTTCGCGGCCACCGGCGGCTTCACCGTTCATGCCGCGGCTGGCGGCGCCACCGAAGTGGTGGCGGTCGACATCAGCGAGCCGACACTTTCCGTCGCCGAGCGCAACCTGCAACACAATGTCAGCGTCCCCAACGTGGCGGCGTGCAAGTACCGCCCGATGGTCGGCGACGCCTATGAGGTGCTCGAGCGACTGTGGCGCAACGGCGAACGGTTCGACATCGTGGTCATCGATCCCCCGTCGTTCACTCCGCGACAGACCAGCGTCGACCGGGCCCTTGCCTCATACGCGATTCTCACCGAGAAGGCCGTGCGGCTCGTGAAGCCGGGCGGTCTCTACGTGCAGGCGTCGTGCAGCAGTCGCGTCACGGCCGACGAGTTCCACCTCACGGTGTCGCACGCGGCAGCGCGTGCCGGTCGACCGCTGGACGAGTGGCGTCGCACCAGCCATCCGGTCGATCACCCGATCGGTTTCCCGCAGGGTGCGTATCTCAAGGCAGTTTTCGCTCGCGTTCCGTGAGCCACCGGGTCACCCACCGCGGTGTGCCCGGTACCACTCGATGAGTGCATTCGTACCCGAGTCGTGCTGAAGCTCGCCGAGCTCGCTGAGTTCCGGCGTGATCTTGTTGGCGAGCACTTTGCCGAGCTCCACCCCCCACTGGTCGAAGCTGTTCACCCCCCAGATGACTCCTTGCACGAAGACGATGTGTTCGTACAGCGCGATGAGTTGACCCAGCACGCCTGGGGTGAGGCGTGGGGCCAGGATCGTCGAGCTGGGACGGTTTCCGGGGAAGACCCGATGCGGCTGTTGGTGTAGAGGAATACCCTCTGCCAGCACTTCATCGAGTGTCTTACCGAAGGCGAGCGCCTCACCCTGGGCGAACAGGTTCGACATGAGCAGATCATGCTGCGCGAGCAACGAATGGTTGGGTTGCGCGAAGCCGATGAAGTCGACCGGCACCAGTCGGGTCCCCTGGTGCAGCAACTGGTAGAACGCGTGTTGCCCGTTCGTACCAGGTTCGCCCCAGATCACCGGGCCGGTGCTGATGGCAACATCACCGCCGTCGATCCTCACGCGCTTTCCGTTGCTCTCCATGTCGAGTTGCTGCAGATAGGCGGTGAACCGGCGCAACTCGTGCGCGTAGGGCAACACTGCCTTCGTCTCGGCGCCCAGCACGTTGTGGTACCAGATGCCCAGCAACGCCATCAGCACCGGGGCGTTCTCGGTGAATGGCGCCGTGCAGAAGTGCCGATCCACGGCGTGGAACCCGGCGAGGAACTCGCGGAACCCATCGGGTCCGATCGACAGCATCAGCGACAGGCCAATCGCCGAATCGACCGAGTAGCGGCCGCCCACCCAGTCCCAGAATCCGAACATGTTGGTCGTGTCAATGCCGAACGCAGTCACCGCCGCCGCGTTCGTGCTCACGGCGACGAAGTGCTTCGACACCGCTGCCGCACCGAGCGAAGCCGTCAGCCAGCGTCGAGCCTCAATGGCATTCGTGATCGTCTCGATCGTCGTGAACGTCTTCGAGCTGACCACGATGAGCGTCGTGGCCGGCTCGAGATCCACCAGGTTCGAGTGGATGTCGGCACCGTCGACGTTGCTGACGAAGCGGCACGACAATCCTGGCTGACCGAAGGCCTCGGTCGCCAGGTATGCCATCGCCGGCCCGAGATCGCTGCCACCGATGCCGATGTTCACGATCGTGCGGATTCGCTCACCGGTGGCACCCCGCCACTCGCCGCTGCGCACCCTGTCTGCGAACGTTGCCATCCGGTCGAGTACCTCGTGTACGTCGGGAACCACATCGTGTCCGTCGACGAGCACCGTCACCGAACGCGGTGCACGGAGCGCGGTGTGCAGCACTGCGCGCTGCTCGGTGGTGTTCACCTGTTCACCCGCGAACATCGCATCACGTTGTGACGCGACCCCAGCGACCTCGGCGACGGCAAGCAGTGCAGCCATCACACCCTCGTCGACCAAATGTTTGGAGTAGTCCACACGCAAGTCGGCCACCTGCACGACGTAACGCTCGGCGCGACCCGGGTCGGCGGCGAAGAGGGTGCGCAGATGGGCTGGTGCGAGTGTGGCCTGCAGCGCAGCCCACTCGGGGGTGGTCGAGATGTCCATCATTCACGACGCTCGCCAGCGGGGAGCACCAGCACCCGGTGCAGGAACTCCACCACCGGGTCGGTGAACGCGTCGTTGCGGTCGCCAGCCACCATGTGGTGGGCGCCCCCGACGTCGACGTACTCGGCTTGTGGCACCAACGTAAGGAACTCTTGGGCGGCCTCTTCGCTGACGACATCACTCATCCGCCCGCGCACCAACAGCACCGGCAGATGCAGGGCGCGCGCGTGGGCTTCGTTGTCGTTGTGAGCAGTGCTGATTCGGCCGCGCGTGGCGAGATCCATGAACGCCGGGTCCCAGTGCCATCTGTAGCGACCGTCGTCACCCACCCGCAGGTTGCGGGCAAGGCCTTCGATGTTGGGTCGCGGGCGGTGCGGCAGGTACCCCGCGACCGCGTCGGCGGCTTCCTCCAATGAGGTGTAGCCCTCAGGCCGACCCGTCATGAAGTCGACAATGCGCTGCACACCGTCCGGCTCGGAACGATGAGCGATATCGACCATTACCAGCGCCCTCGCAGCGGGCGGAAGGCCTTCCATGGAACGCTGACCTTCGGTTCGCAGACCGGCCATACCACCCATCGAGGCACCCACCAGCGCTGGTCGGCCGAGCAAGGTGCACCACGCCTCGACGTCTGCGCGCAGCACACCCATGCCGTAGTCACCAAAGGGATCCCATCCACTGTCGCCGTGACCGCGCATATCCGCACTCACCGCGTACAGCCCGCCTCCGGCGAGTTTCGCTGCCGTACCGCCCCACGAGTGCCGGTTCTGACCGCCACCGTGCAGCAGCAGCACGGTCGGGTTCGCCGGGTCGCCGTACGCGTCGGCCACCAGTCGCACGCCATTACCACCGGTGCACTCGATATGGGTTGCCTTCATGACGGCCATGCGTAGCACATCCCCCGCAGGGCGGCACATCGTGCTTGACGCGACGCCAGTGCCCACAGCTCAGGGCGTCGCTGTCTCGCGTGGGTTGCTCGATGAGGCAGGGGATACGCCGTTGTTCGCGGGCGTATCGCGACTGCTCGGGTGATCGCGGAGCCGCCCGGTCACGAAGTAGCCACCAACGGCTGATCCGATGATCAGCGGCACGCACACAAGGATCAGCAACAGCCGAGAGCGAGCGCGCCGGCTGACCCTCCGCCGCTCTGCCGCTGCTCGGCGGGATGCCCGCGCCGGTTGCGTCAACTCTTGGAACGTCGGTTTCGGTGGCGTCTTGACGGGCTGCCATTGCTCGTGCATCGCTACAGGTTGCCACAGCCTCGTAACACCGACCGGCTCAGCGGAAGGTCAGCGAATCCAGCACGGCCCGGCACTCGGTCGGCAGGTCAGCTGAGGTGCCTTCGCAAATGACGGACACCAGGATCGATCCGTGCATCGCAGTCGTCACCGACGTCTGCACACCGCCTGCGGTCACCAGGTTCTGCAGCGCTGACCGACCGTGCAGTTGCAAGCTCGCCGTTGCTGCCACGGTACCGACCGAGCGTTGGGCAACATCAGCGACCACCGCCCGCTGCATCTCCTCCAACATGGCAGCGGCCCGAGTCGGATCTGCGGCCTCGCCGGGGAAGATGAAGTCCGTGTCGATCGTCGACACCGTCAGCGCCGCATCAGCTGTCGACGCGGTCCACCTGGACACCTGGGTCTGAGTACCGAGGACCACCTCGCGATTATCAGTACGCACCGCCGGGGCAGGCAGCGTCACGCTGAACATCACGGACCCCACCGCGGTCCCGTCGTTCGCGGCCCTGCCAGCGTTCGACCACATCGCATGGCCGGCAACGACCAAGCCCGCCACCAGACCGGCGAATACCAAGAACCCACCCGCTGAGGCAGCACTCACACGGTGCCGTCGGTTGCCGTCCGCCATGCGGGCCCAGTGCAGCTCGTTCGCCGCGCGCAGGGCGTCGTGATAGGTCAGCTTCGTATTCGAACTCGGCGGTCCACCCGACTCGAGGTCGGGCAGCCGCGGCGTCAACCCTTGCATCTGCCTCATGCACGTGCATCGGACGACCGGCCAGTGCCCTTGAACGGCCTTGACGAAGCTTTCGGAATCGCCCACCCTCCGCAGCGCGCTCCTGCGGTCATCGCTCCCCTAGCGAGCCCTACGCGATCAACCTGGGTCGGGCTCGGTGTCGTGTGACTGGGTGCGTCTGCCTTGGGCAGCCGCCGGTGATCGGACCTTCCACCATCGGGACGGCCACCGACTCACCACTGCTCGAACACGCGGCCAACAGGAGAACGGTTGTCAACAGCAACGTGCGGCGACGCATCGCTCCCGACCTTCGCCAAGTTGATGGGTCCGCTGCTGCGCACCCCCGAGCAGGGTGCCGACACACTCGTGTGGTTGGCCGCCGACGACAACGAACCCCTCGAGTCGAACGGTCGCTTCTGGCTCGATCGCCGCCCGCGGTCGATCCACAAACTGCCGAGCACCAAGAAGACCGATACACCCGAGCGCCGCGCACAACTGTGGGACTGGGTCGTTGCGGCGATGGACTGACTGTTACTCTCGTTTGATGCATGTGGGGCGTGGCCGGGGAGCCGCACATTTGGTTCTCGGGGTGACCGCTGCTGCGGCGTTGCTGCTGAGCGCTTGCGGCAAACAGGATTCCACCATCATTGTGCGATCCGCCGACGGTGTGCAGGTGATGACCCCCGCCGAGGTCGCTGCCATGCGCAACGCCATCGAGTCCACGATCGCCACCGTGCCCGGCGACACCGTGCCACCCGGCGACGACGCGGCGAGCGGCGACACCGTGCCACCCGGCGACGACGCGGCGAGCGGCGACACCGTGCCACAGAACCAGGACAACAGGCCGCCCGAGTTGCGCCTGTTCGACGCGTTCGGCAAGTTCCGCACGTGCATCGAAGACAAAGGCTTCGCCATCGAGGGCGACCTCCGCGATCCGAGTAACCCGGCCTACCTGCAACCCGGCTACAGCGAGACCATCCAGACCTGCGCCGCCCGATCCGACATCGTGAACGTGCTCGCCGAGGTGGAGGCCACGCGCTCCTCGCTCACTCCAGAGGAGGTTCAGACGCGCAACGAGACCTTCGTCAACTTGCGCGACTGCCTCATCGACAGAGGCTGGACCATCGAGACTCGCACGAGCGACATCGGCCTGCTCGAGCCGTCCGTCTTCCAGAACGCCGACGGTGAACTCGATGAGCGGGACATCAATCAATGTCTCTCGGGCCTGAACATTGGACCCTGACAGGAGCACGAAGAGATGAAGAAGCCCCGACTGATCGCCATGATTTCAGTTGGCGTCGTAGCGCTGATCCTCGCGGGTGTCGCGATTGGCCAGATGACCTCCGACGATGCAGCGAGCGCCGAACTGCTCATCGTGCCGCGACCGGTCGAACGGCGCGACCTGACTGACATGGTCACAATCAACGGTGAGGTGCGCCGCCAAGAGATCCAGGAGATCAACCTTCCGGTCGACGGCAAGGTGAGCAACGTCTCGGTGGAGGATGGCGACACGGTCGACACCGGTGACGAACTGTTTGCCCTCGATGGCCGCACCGCCGTCGCAGTGTCGGGTGACTTCGCCTTCTACCGCCAACTCGACGTCGGCTCCGAGGGTCCTGATGTGAAGCAGCTCGAGACCATCCTCGCAGCCGGCGGCTACGACGTCCGCGACATCGACACACTGTTCACCGAGGAGACGCGGCGGGCGCTCGCCGAATGGCAACGAGACCGCGACTACGGCGGCGCCACCCCCGAGCAGGTCGAGACGATCACGGTCGGACTCAGTTCGAACAGCAACGGCTACCAGATTGGCAAGTCGAACACGGTTGCCTACACGATCAATCCGTCTGTCGCTGCGCCGTCGGGATTCGCAGCAGCACGCCTCTCCTCATCGGCACGCAGGTCGTTGCTGCCTCGCCCGGTCGAGGTCGGCACGCCGGCGAAGCCAGTCATCGAAGTGAGCGCCTCGGCGCTCGACGTCGACGAGGGCGATTCGGTCACGATCACCTTCACCGCCACCCCCGCACCCGAACGCGACACCAGCGTCGACCTCACCATCGGCGGCAGCGCGACAAGCGGCACGCGCGACAACGGCAGCAACGACTACGAGACCATCGACAACTCGTTCGTCATGCCCGCCGGCCAGACCACCGTCACGGTCACCGTGCCGGTGTGGGTCGATCAGGTGAAGGAGGCACGCGAAGACCTCACCGTCACCATCACCACCCAGTTCGGCAACGATCCCAACTACATCGTCGGTCCGTCCGACCAGGTGCGTGTGCGCATCGCTGCCAACGGCGACGACCTGGTGTCGTACATCACGGTCGATGCGTCGACGAATACGGTCGACGAGGGCAGTTCGGTGACGTTCACGCTCCGCACGACGGTGGAGAGCAACGAAGACCTCGACCTCTCGGTCGCCCTGTCCGGATCCGCGCAGCAGAACATCGACCTGGCGAAACTCGACCTCGACGAGATCACGATCCCTGCCGGGCAGAAGTCGACGACGCTGCAGGTGCAGACGAGACGCGACGATCTCGTCGAGGGTGACGAGTCGATCGTGTTGTCGGTGGTCGACACCGCCGACTATCAACTCGGCAGCCCGAGCACCGCCACGGTGAAGTTGGTGTCATCGGACCTGCCCGAGTTGACCCTCGCCGGCGGTGGCTCGATCTCGGAGGGGGGCTCGACCAGTTTCACGATCATCGCCGATGCCCCGGTCACCGAGGACACGTCGATCAACTACCAGGTGGGTGGCACTGCGCAGCCAGGCACCGACTACAAGACGCTCACCGGCACCGTCATCATGCGCGCTGGCAACAGCAGAGTGTCGGTCACGATCAGCACCATCGACGACGATGTCATCTTCCTGCCGAGCGACATGGTGGTTGCCGACTGGCCTGCGCGTGTCGGCACCGTGCTCGTCGATGAAGGTGAGTTCGTGCTGCAGGGTTCACCCGTGCTCACGCTCAACGAGCCCGACTTCACCATCACGCTGTCGGTCACTGCTGGGGAACGTGCGGACCTCGAGATCGGGCAGAAGGTGTCGGTGAGCCTCGACTCGTCGGACCAGGAACTCGATGGTGCGATCGCCACCCTCGACGAGAACGCCACCATTGCCGATGACGGTTCCGAACTGTACGAGGGCACTATCGCCGTCGAGGGCGACGTCGCTGCTGTCGACGGTGCGCGCGCGACCATCGACGTCACGTTGTCCGAACGGCTGAACGTGTTGGCCGTACCGGTCGCTGCGGTCCTGCGATCGGCAGGCGGCGATGAGGTACGGGTCGTCAACGACGCAGGCACCATCACGCGGGTGAGGGTCACCATCGGCCTCGTCGACGGAGAGTGGGTCGAGATCGTCGAGGGCCTGACGGGCAACGAACTCGTCGTTGTCGACGTTGATCCGCAGGCCGACGTGGCGACAGGCAACTGAGCTGATGTCGATGGTGGTCGACCCCGTCGAGCCGCTGCTCGAACTGATCGATGTGACCCGTAGCTACGGACATGGCGATGCGGCAGTAGCAGCACTGCGTCAGGTCTCGTTGCGCATCATGCCGGGCGACTTCATGTCGATCATGGGTCCCTCGGGTAGCGGCAAATCGACCATGCTCGGGCTGCTCGGCTGCCTCGACGTACCCACCGAAGGTGTCATCAAGGTGGGCGGAATCGACGTCACCTCACTTCCCGATAACGAGCGCAGCCGCGTGCGCGGCGACCGCATCGGCTTCGTGTTCCAACAGTTCCACCTCATCCCCCACCTCGATGCGGCGAGCAACGTCGGGACGGCCCTGCTCTATCGAGGGCTGCGCGCGAAGGAACGGCATGAACGTGCGCTCGCGGCGCTCGATCAGGTCGGACTGTCGCACCGCCACGACCATCGACCAGTGCAGTTGAGCGGCGGCGAGCAACAGCGTGTCGCGCTTGCTCGGGCCCTCGTCACGCAACCGAGCATCGTGCTCGGTGACGAGCCGACGGGCGCCCTCGACTCTCGCAACGCTGAACACGTGATGGAATTGTTCGCCTCGCTACAGTCGCCGGAGCGAGCGATCGTGCTCGTCACGCACGACCCCAACGTGGGCGCGGCGGCGCGGCGACGGGTGCGCATGCGCGACGGCGAGATTGTCGAAGATGAGACGGTGACGGTGGCGGTCCCATGAACAGGATGCGCGACCTCATCAGCGTGGCTGTCGCCGGACTGTTTGCGCGCAAGATGCGCACCGCGCTCCTCCTGCTCGGCCCGGTCATCGGAGTCGCTGCCATCGTCGCTGCCGTTGGTCTGACCGATAGCGCGAAGGGCGACCTCAAGCGCAAGGTCGACGAGTTGGGCACGAACCTCATCGAGGCCTCAGCCGCCAGCAGTTTCGGCGGCGAGGACGCCAAGTTGCCCAAGGACGCTGCGGAGCGGGCCCTCACCGTCACCACGGCCGAGAGTGTGTCGTCGGTGCTCGAGATGCAGAACATCATCGTCTCGCCATACGAGGAGGCGACGGAAAACTTCGAGACGGTCCCGGTGCCGGTGCTCGCGGCCGACACCGCTTTGCCGAACGTACTCGAGGTCGACATGATCGCGGGCAGGTGGCTCAACGAGTTCGATGAGGGAGCTCGATCGCGATCAGCAGTCATCGGCATCGGTCTCGCCCGCGAGTTCAATGTGCTGCCCGGCGAGATCCGCTCCCTCCTGCTCAACGGCCTCGAATACTCGGTCGTCGGCATCATGGACAACGTTGAACTGGAGCCAGGCTTCGACACCGCAGTCTTCGTCTCGTACGCCGCCGCATCCGACGACTTCCTTGACGACGCCGCCATCGAAGACGACGTCGTGCTCCCGAACAAGCTCTACGTGCGCTCGGTCGAGGGTCGCGAGGACGACACGTCCGAGGCACTCAAGGTCGCGATCAATCTCGGTGGACCTGACGAGGTGCAGACCGAACTCAAGTCCGAGGCACTCGAACTCGCTGCGCAGAGTGACCGGCAACTTCAGTTGATCGTGGTCTCGATGGGCCTACTGGCGATCATCGTTGGCGGCATCGGTATCGCCAACGTGATGTCGATCTCTGTCATCCAACGATCTGGTGAGATCGGCATTCGTCGAGCGCTCGGCCACACCCGTTCGACGATCGCCGGACAATTCATTCTCGAGGCCATCGCCGTCGGCTTCCTCGGCGGCCTCCTCGGCGTCGCGGTCGGAGTCGCTGCCATCGGCGTCGGCGTCTGGTTCGCCGGCTGGGTGTTCACGCTGCAGCCGATGCTCGTGCCACTCGGGGTGCTGCTGGCGATGGTCATCTCGGTCGTCGCTGGCCTCTATCCGGCTGCACGCGCCGCCCGACTCGAACCGCTCGAGACCCTGCGCCTCGGCTGAGATCGCTCACCCGATCCAGCGACCACCTTCCGTTCGACAAGAAGCTGCGCCTCGGCATGCACACCGGTGAAGGTGCGGACCACCTCGGGAAGGATGTACGGCGCCGGTGGTGTGGTGGGCAAGGATCTCGTTGCGCAAACGCCGCAGGGTCTTGCCGAGGGTGCGCAGCTCGGGTCCGGCGGCCGGGCGCGGCGAACCACACAACTCCTGCGCTACCTTCCCCCACGGGGGGCTCCTTGGACTCGGACCGTTCAACAGTCACAAGTTCACCAAGGCCCCATCTCACATCGCGGATGCTGCTCCCAGCTTCAATGCGTAGGGCCCCGTAGCGTGGTCATCAATGACCGCAGTCGGCGTCGACCACCCCGCTGATCTGGACAGCCCGATTCGACACGAAATCGGCGCTCGTCACCCCGGTACAGCGCTGGAGACGCACGTCTGAATGCATCGCGAACCACACCATGAACAGCGCAACGGCATCATCGTTGCCGTCACGACCTACTCGCTGTGGGGACTGCTCACCGTCTATTGGAAACAGCTCGAGCATTTCGATGCGTTCGAACTGATTGGCTGGCGCATCGTCGCGTCCGCCGTGGTGATGGCAGCCGTGCTCACGTTCACACATCGCTGGCAGAACGTGATCGCCGTGTTTCGCGACCGGCGCCTGCTCCTCACCGTCACGATCACCTCGCTGTTCCTCACGGTGAACTGGACGTCGTATGTGTGGGCGGTGGTGCACGATCATGTGCTCGAGACCGCGCTCGGCTACTTCGTCGCACCACTCGGCACGGTGATGGTGGGTGTGATCGTGCTCCACGAACCGTTGCGGTTGGCGCAGAAGGTTGCGATCGCATTCGCCCTGACATCAGTAGCGGTACTCACCGCCAGCTACGGCCGAGTGCCCTGGTTGGCCCTCGCGATCGCTGTGTCGTGGACGGTGTACGGCTACATGAAGAAGCAGGTGCCGCTGTCCCCCGTCGACAGCATGGCGGCAGAGACCTTCGTGCTGGTCGCCCCGGCACTGGTCATCGCAGTCGCCCTTGCCGGGCGAGTCGGCAGTATTCCGCATTCGGCCAGCAACGGGCAGTTGGCGTTCGCGATCTGCACCGGCCTCGCCACCGCCGGGCCACTCATACTGTTCGCGTTCGCTGCGCACCGTGTGCCGCTCACCATCATTGGCCCGATGCAGTACATCGTCCCCACGATGAACTTCTTGATCGGCTGGCTGATCTACGACGAAGCAATGCCCGCCGACCGCTTGATCGGTTTCGCACTGGTGTGGATCGGCCTGATCGTGCTCACCGTGGAGTCGCTCGTCCGTGCCCGTCGACTTCGTGTCACCTGACCCCGGACGCGGAACGGCCCGCCCTCGCGGGCGGGCCGTTGCCATCAGAGATCGACGAACGAGGCGGGTTACTTCGTCTCGAAGTCGGTGATCAGATCACCCTTGGCAGCGAACGTCTTCGTGTCGAAGTTCCACTGCAGCACCTGCAGCGACTCCGCCATGAACGTGTCCGCTTCGCCGTTCATCTTGAACACCACGCCGGGGCGGCCCATCGACGGGGTGTAGTCGAAGTTGCGGGCGGCGTTGATGATCGAGGCGCGGGTGAGGCCCTCGGGCGAGTCCATTGCCTGCTTCAGGATGGCCACCGTGGTCTCGGCGGTCGACCAGCCGGCAGTCGCCGTGGTGACGATGTCGGCATGACCTGCCTTGGTCATGAAGTCGAGATACGTCTTCACATTGGGCATCGCGGCATTGGCCGGGTCGGCGACGTCGATGAGGTTGTTCGACGTGTACAGACCCGAACCGTTCGGACCGGCCACGGCCAGGATGAGTGCACTGGCGCACGTGTTGGTGACGATGTTCATCGGTTCCCAGCCCGCGGTCTGCGCCTTCTTGTCAGCCAGGGCCGCCAGATAGGTGATGCAACCGGCGCCGAGCGGCACCGCGACGATTGCGTCGGGCTTGGCGTCGGCAATGGACGTCAGCTGACCGGCAGGCGGGGCGGTGTCGGTGGGCTCGATCGTCTCCTCGGCCACGATCTCGAGGCCGTAGTCGGCACCTTCAGCCTTGATGACGTCTGCGTACGACTGACCAAATTCGCTATTCACGTAGAACAGGGCCACCTTGGCACCGTTGGGGAACTGCTGCTTCAGGAACTGCATGTACACACGCGATTCCACGGTGTACGGCACCAGCTGACCGGTGGTCCAGGGATAGTCGGCAACGTCGGTGCCCCAGGCCGGCAGACCGGTGAGGTTGCCAAGTTGCGGGATGCACGACTCGTTCAGCGTGTCGCGCACTGCCAGGTTGTTCGGCGAGCCGAGGATGCCGGAGAAGACGCTGACGCCCTCATCGATCAGCTTCGACACTGCGCCAGGGGTGAGGTCCTTGTTGTACTGGTCGTCCTCGACCATGCCTTCGATCTTGACATCGCCGAGGATGCCGGTCTCGTTGGCGTAATCCATGTACGCCTTCCAGCCAGCGACCACAGGCGAGAACGCCTCGTCGGCTGAGGTGTCGCCGGTGAGCGGCATGACCGCGCCGATCTTGATGGTGCCCTCGATCTTCGCGTTGGCCGCATCGGCGTCGACGCAGTCGGCCGTGTCAACGGCCCACGTCGTGGCAGGCGGAGTGGTCTCGACGGTGGTCTCACCGGTCGTGGACTGCGTGGGCGCTGCAGAGGTGGTGGTGGCGTCGCTGCTCTTCTTGTCGTCGCTGCACGCAGCAACGACCAACGACCCGCAGAAAATCGCTGCGAGCAGTCGAGTGGACTTCTGTCCGGTCTTCATTCGCTCTCCCTTGGGTGGTCCGGTTGTTGTGTTCCGGTCAGGATTCGGGCGGTGCCGTTTCCTGGTGAACAACGCTAGCCGTGCCAGCCGGTTTGGGCACGACGGTCACCACCGTTGCCACCGCCTTGTGCCACAGCCCGACGATGCCGAACGGTGCGAAGAACATCAACAGGATCAGCGTCAGGGCGAAGATGCCGCTCCCGGGCGCCACGTCGGACCAGCTGAACAGGGGCCTCACGGCACCCGGAATTCTGTTCGGATCGCTCCAGCCGCTGGTGCGCTCGATGATGAACTGGTAGACCACCGCGCCCAGCACTGGCCCCCACAACGAACCGGAGCCGCCCACCACCATGATCACCAGGAACGTGATCGAGCCGGCCACCGTGAGCAGCGCCGAGTCGGGGGTGACGGTGCCGGTGCGGATGGCAGACAGCGACCCCGGCAACGCGCACATGGCCGCCGAGAGACCGAACACGATGCCCTTGGTGACTGCGAGGTTGACGCCCATCACCGCAGCCGCAGTGCTGTTGTCGCGGATGGCCACCAACGAGCGTCCCATGCGGCTCTTCACGATGCCGCGGCACACCAGGTACACCAGCGCCACGATCGACACACCCACCCAGAAGTAGAACGGCTTCACGTTCTGCCCGCGCAGGTTGCCCCACGGGTTCCAGCCGAACAGTTCGTACGTGGGGTTCGCCTTGTTGAACTTGAACCCTGTCTTGTCGAGGCCACGCGAACCATTGGTGAGCCACTCGATCTTGGGCCACTTCACGAACGCGGGGAACACCAGGCCCAAGGCCAGGGTGACCAGCGCGAGGTACACGCCCTTGATGCGCAGCGCCGGCAGCGACACCAGCACGCCCACCACGAACGCCACGGCAAAGGCCACCGGAAGGGTGACGAACGGGCTCCAGCCCCACCGAGTGACACCGATAGCCGTGGTGTACACACCGATACCAAAGAACGCCGAGTGCCCCAGCGAGATCTGTCCGGTGAATCCCAGCAACAGGTTCAACGACATCGCCGCGGCCATCAGCATGGTGGCCGTGGTGCACGTGTCGATGAGGCTGTCGCTGCCGTGGGTGGGGATCCAGAGCAACAGACCTGCCACCGACAGCGTGGCCCCCACTCGAATCGCCCAACTGGGCAGGCCACCGGACCGGAGATGGATTGGCAGACTCATACTCGTTCCACCTTCGAGGTGCCGAACAGACCGGCCGGCCGCAACAGCAGCACCGCCAGGATCACCAGGAAGGCCACTCCCACCTTCATCTGCTGGCCGACCCACTCGTCGGCGTAGCCGGCCACGAGGTTCTGGATGACTCCAATGGCCAAGCCGCCCACGACGGCGCCGCCAGGGCTGTCGAACCCGCCCAACGTGGCCGCGGCCGCGGCGTAGATGAACACCGAGAACATCAGGCTCTGGTTCACGTTGGTGGTGAGACCGGCGTACACCACCCCGCCCAGTGCACCCACTGCGGCGGCGATGCCCCAGCTGACCATCAGCACCGTGCCGGTGCGGATGCCCACCAACTTCGAACTCTCTGAGTTAGAGGCGACAGCGCGCATCGCCAGCCCGAGCTTGGTGTAGTTGAACATGACGTACAGGCCGCCGCCGATGACCAACACCAGCACCAGCATCCAGAACGACTGCCACTTGATGGCGGCGCCGAACACGTTGAAGTAGTCGGTGGGGTTGTTCGGGAACAGGCTGGGGAACTTGCCCTGTTTGCTGCCCATCGCCGAGCTGGGCAGTTGCTGGCCGCCCCAGAGCGCGCCGTCGAGCCAGTTCAGGAACTGGAACAGACCGATGGTGACGATGAACACGGCGAAGGGCGACTTCCTGCTGATCGGGCGCACCAGCACCACCTCGGTGCCGGCGCCCAGCACGAAGCCCACCGCCATGCCCATCAGCACGGCCAGTCCGATCGGCACACCCCACTCGCCGAACTGGTACACGGCGTAGGTACTGAACAGCGCCATCTCGCCCTGTGCGAAGTTGAGGTGGCCGGTGCCGCGATAGATGATCACCAGGCCCAGCGCGAGCAGCGCATAGATGCTGCCTTCGCTGAGGCCGTCGACGAGTCGTTGCAGGAACAGTGCCATTAGAACCCCAGGTACGCCTTGCGAATCGTGTCGTCCGCGCCGATTTCGGCGGCGGTGCCGCTGGCGACGATCCGTCCCGTCTCCAGCAGGTACACCCGGCTGGCCATGTGCATCGCCAGGTTGGCGTTCTGCTCCACCAAGAGCACGGACAATCCCTCGTCGCGGTTCAGACGTTCGATGATTTGAAACAGCTCCTGCGTGATCAGTGGCGCCAGCCCCATGCTGGGTTCATCGCACAGCAGCAATCGAGGACGGCTCATCAGTGCGCGGGCGATCGCGAGCATCTGTTGCTCGCCGCCGCTGAGGCTGCCCGCACGTTGTGTGCGGCGTTCAGCGAGGCGCGGGAACAGTTCGAACCACTTGGCGATATCGGCCTGCACCGCACCCGAACCGTCGCGGCGCACATAGGCACCGGCGCGCATGTTGTCCTCGACCGACAACTCCGGGAATGTTCCCCGTCCCTGAGGCACCTGGACGATTCCAGCACGGACGATGGCATCGGGACCGACCTTCTGGATGTTGTGGCCGCCGAAGGTGATCTCGCCGTGCCGGGCGATGACGCCGCTGATGGCCCGCATGGTGGTGGTCTTCCCCGCACCATTCGCACCGAGCATCACCACGATCTCGCCCTCGTTGACGTCGAGGTCGATCCCTTCCAGCACCTTCAGCGGTCCATAGCCGGCAGTGAGGCCTCGCGCGCTCAACAACGTCACGTCGGACTCCCCAGATAGGCCTCGATGACCGCCGGGTTACTCTGCACCTCGGTGGGTGTGCCATCGGCGATCTTGCGACCGAACTCCATCGCCACCACCCGGTCGCTGATCGCCATCACCATCGACATGTGATGTTCCACCAGCAGGACCGTGAGTGCGAACTCATCTCGGATCGACTGGATCGTGTGGCCGAGTTCGTCGACCTCACCGTGCGGCAGACCGGCGGCGGGTTCGTCCATCAACAGGAACTTCGGCCGGGACGCCAGAGCACGAGCGATTTCCAGCCGCTTCAGGGTGCCGAACGGCAGACCAGCGGCAGGGCGGAACGCCAGATGGCCGAGACCCAACTGCTGCAGCAGATCACCGGCGAAGTCGCGGGTGCGACGGTTGTCGGCGGCGGCGCCAATACGAGTGATCGCCCGCAGGAAGCCGATACGGCCCTGACTGTGGGCGCCGACCATCACGTTCTCCAACAACGACATCGTCGGGAACAGGGCCAGGTTCTGGAACGTGCGAGCGATACCCAGCCGGGCAATCCCGTGCGCAGGCACGTGCAGCAGCTCCGTGCCGCGATACAACACCGAGCCGGCGGTGGGCTGGTAAATACGGCTGACGACGTTGAACATCGTCGTCTTCCCCGCACCGTTGGGCCCGATGAGCCCGCAGATATGTCCCTCTTCGATGGCGAACGACAGCCCATCAAGGGCCACGATTCCACCGAAGTTCACAGTCACGTTCTGAACATCGAGCAGCGTCACGCTGTCTCTCACCTTCTCCAACGACGAGTGCGCCCACCGTAGCGCCTCAGGGGTCGGGCGTCGACGAGCAAGGTGGCCAGGGTCTCAGTCGTGGAAGTCGAGCGCGGCGCGCATCGTGACGTCGAAGTCCTCGAAGGACATTGCGGCCTTCGTCGCCGCGATCAACTCCGCGTCGGCGCCGACGAGATACCGCAGCTTGCCCGGTCGCTCTGTGGCAGCGCAGTAGATCGCGTCGGCGACGGCCTGCGGATGAGCCGGTTGACCGTTGACGAGCGTGCGCTGGGCGGTGCGGAACCGATCACGGCGCACCGCCTCCGGGCTTCCTTCGATCATCCCCGCGGCGTGGACACCGTTGTCGCCCAATGCTGTGGCGAACTGCCCCGGCTCGACGACGCTCACGCGAACTCCGAGGTGCGACAGCTCAAAGTGCATGGCCTCGGTGAGTGCCTCCACTGCGTGTTTGCTCGCCGCATAGATACCGCCGTACGGCGTACCCACCAGCCCGGCGATCGAGCCGACAGTGACGATCGCCCCGCCGCCATTCGCCACCAAGTGCGGCACCACGGCTCGGACCATGCGAATGACGCCCAGCACGTTGGTGTCCATCTGTCGCAGGACCTCATCGTCGCTGACGAGGTGCACCGCTCCGAACACTTCGATACCGGCGTTGTTGACCACGACGTCGATCCGCCCAGCGCGGCGGATGGCCTCGGCGACCGCCGCGTCCACACTGGCTGCGTCGCACACATCGAGTGCGAGTTGTGTGATATCGGGGCGACCATTCAGCGCCGCCGACTTCCCAGGTGTGCGCATGGTGGCGAACACCTGGTGCCCACGATCGGCGAACGTGAGCGCGGCGAGTTCTCCGAAGCCGCTGCTGCAGCCCGTGATCAGGACACTGAGCGGGGCGATGGTGGTGGGCGACATGTTCTCGCCGATCAGCCGTCGACGAGGGTGCGCAGGAGTTCGATCTGACCGACTGGGTCGGGGCCGACCGGGTTCACCGACAACACGGTGACACCGGCTTCCTTGTAGGCCGCGATGCGCTCCTTGATGTAGCTACGTGGGCCGACCAAGTTGGCCAACTCCAGCCACTCAGCAGGCAAGGCAGCGGCAGCTTCGTCCTTCTTGCCATCGAGGTACAGATCCTGCACCTCGTCGGCCTCCTTCTCGTAGCCGTAGGCGCGAGCGATGTCGTTGTAGAAGTTCTTGCCGCGCGCACCCATGCCACCGACGTACAACGCCATGTGCGGGCGGCCCAGATCGAGCACCTTCTTCTGCTCGTCGCCGACCAACTTCTCGTCGATCGCCAACATGCCTCCGGCGGAGATGTCGAGGCGCTTGCGGTCGGGTGAGCGCTTGGCCAGACCGGCCTTGAGCTGCGGGCCCCACACGGTGTGGTACTTCTCGGGGATGAACATGATTGGCAGCCAACCGTCGGCCAGTTCCGCCGTGGCCTCGACACTCTTGTCCTTCAGGCTGGCCCACCAGATCGGGATATCGCTGCGTACGGGGTGGTTGATCAACTTCAGCGGCTTGCCCATCCCGGTGCCCTCACCTGCGGGCAGCGGCGCCTTCACGGTCTGGCCCTGGTAGTTGAACACCTCGCGCTTCCAGATCATGCGGCAGGCCTCGATGTACTCCTTGGTACGCATCATCGGCTTCTCGTACGGCACACCGTGAAAGCCCTCGACCACCTGCGGGCCGCTGGCACCGAGGCCGAGGATGAACCGGCCGCCACTGACGTAATCGCAGCCAGCCGCGGTCATCGCCATCAATGCAGCGGTTCGCGAATACACGTTGACGATGCCGGTGCCGATCTCGATGCGATCGGTGATCGCGGAGAGATAGCCGACCTGGCTGATGGAGTCGAAGCTGTACGCCTCCGCCACCCACACCTGGTCGAGTCCGGCCTTCTCCAGTTCCACGACTCGCTGGGCCGATTCCTTGAACCCGCCGGCGTAGTTGATCATCATCGAGAGCTTCATGACCACCCACTTTAGGCTGTCAGCCGTTGAGATTCCCCGACCGGAACCCCTCGAGGTCGAGCGTCGCATAGCGATACCCCTGACCACGGACCGCACGAACGACGTCGTCTCGCTGTGCGAGTACGAGCGGCAGTTCGTCGACCCCGACCTCAATACGCGCCGTCTCGCCATAGTGGCGCACACGGATCTGGCGGAACCCAAGGCGTCGTAACGCAGCCTCGGCACGCTCGACCTGACCGAGCAGACTGACCGACACCTCGGTGCCGTAAGGAACGCGGCTGGCCAGGCAGGCCATCGCCGGCTTGTCCCATGTGCGCAGACCCAGCAACTGCGACGCCTCGCGGACATCGGCCTTGGTGAACTCCGCGACGACGAGCGGGAACTCTGCACCAGCCTCCACCGCCGCCTTTTGACCAGGACGATGCTCGCCGAGATCGTCCAGATTGACACCGAGCACCACCGTCGCCCCATCGGCAGCAGCGAGTGGACCCACCACGTCCATCAGTTCGGCCTTGCAGTGGAAGCAGCGATCCGTGTCGTTCAGGCGATATGCCGCCCGCTCCATCTCGTTCGTCGTGACGGGCGTCCAGCGCAGCCCCCACTCCTCCGCCAGCGAACGACACTCCGCCTCCTCGTCGCCAGCCAACGATGGCGACACCGCTGTCACCGCATGAGCGTTCTGTGGCCCCAGCGTGCGGTGCGCGACGGCCGCGAGAAACGCTGAATCGGCGCCACCACTGAACGCCACCACAACTCGGTCCAGGCGGCGGAGTTCGGTCTCCAGCACGGCGAGTTGTTGGTCAAGAGTCACCACGCAACCCTACCGAGCGCTACCGTCGCCTTGTCCCATGGCAACCCCCAGCACCCACGATCGACGGCAGGCGTTCATCCTGTTCGCGGCCTCGATCGCGATCGGGTCGTTCTCCTTCACGTTGGTGAAGATCGCCCTGCGTGAACTCAGTCCGCTCGGGCTGGCCACCGGCCGTGTCGTGACGGCGGCACTGTTCTACGTCGCCATCATCGCCGCCCGTCCCTCGCGGCGCACGCCGATCCGCAAGGGCGACCGCCTCCGCATCGTGCTCAGCGGCCTGGGCGGTTCAGTCGTGTTTCACCTGTTGTTCAGTTGGGGGCAGCAACGGGTGACGGTGGCAATGGCAGCGGTGGTGATGGCGACGATGCCAGCGATGGTCGCTGCCGGCGAGGTGCTGTTCTTACGTCACCGACTCACCCGCGTGCACCTCGCCGGGCTCGCTGCGGCGATGATCGGCTGTGCGGCGATCGGTCTCGCCGGGGGGGACCACGGCTCGACATCGCTGTTGGGTGCCGGGGCGATCGCCCTTGCCACGCTGACGTGGGCAGCGGTGACGGTCGCGACTCGCAGCATCACCAAGTCGTATGACGGGTGGTGGCTGAATACACCTGGCGCTCTGCTCGGGGCAGTGCTGATCCTGGGCCTCGAGGCGCCGCACCTCGGGGAGTTCGGCAGCCTGTCGTTGAAGGGTTGGCTGGCCATTATCTGGCTCGGCTCCGCCAGCTCCGCCTTCATTTACTACGTGATGGCACGGGTGATGACGGTCATCTCCGGCACCACGGCCTCGGCTCTCGGCACCGTGGTCACACCAACGAGCGTGTTGGTGGCATGGCTCGTGTTGGGCGACGCGCCGTCGTTCGCCGAAGTGCTGGGCGGCATCTGCGTCATCACCGGAGCGGTCCTCGTCACCCGCGGCCCTGCACCCGACGCGCATCTAGAGCTGACAGTTCCCCTGTGACGCGCTGAGTTCCGGGCGCCTCGTTGCTTGTGTCGGCGCGACGCTGGGCGCACACTGAAGCCGCAGAACAACCTCTCTGAGAGGAGCCCGCCATGATCGGACTCGCCCCGCTCGTCTTGGTCGCACTCGTGCTGGCTGGCGTGTACGCCGCAGGGCACCACAGTGGACATCCCGCCTCGCCAATGGGGCCGATGGGCCTCGCTCCGAGGATGCGGCAGGCCAGCCATCATCCATCACGCCCCACCGGCGCACACTCCGGCACGGCGCACCAGCCGCGGACGGCAACTCCAACCGCTGAGGACGCCCCGCCCGACACTGCGCTCGACACCCCGCTTGACGCCGCACTTGCGGATTGGTGCGCCGCGGGACTCATCACGGACGAACAGTCCGAGCGGATCAGGTCGTACGAATACAACGCGGTCGAACTTGCCCGCGCAGTGAACACCAGCGCGTTGGAGGCCGCTCCCGCCCAGCGCCGCGTCCCCTTCATCGCCGAGGCACTCGGGTACCTCGGTGGCGTACTCGGACTCGCCGGCATCGTGTTGTTGATGGCTCGCTACTGGCCTGACATGTCCACACCCGGTCGGCTGGCCATCACCGGTGGCGGTACTGCTGCCCTGGCGCTGGCTGGTGCCCTCGTGCACGAGAGCGAGACGGCGCTCACCCGGCTGCGCTGGTTCCTCTGGCTGCTGTCATCCACGATCGGTGCCGTGTTCGCCGGCGTCCTCGGCGCCAAGGCGCTGGGGTTCCACCCTGCGGACAAGGTGGCGCTCGTAGTGGCGACGATGGTCACCGTGCAGAACGCTGCATTCTGGTGGTGGCGTGATCGTCCGGTCCAGCAGACACTCACGCTCGTCGGGGCTTCCACCCTGGTGGGTACGTTCGTTGCGCAGTTCACAGGCGTGGGGCTGACCGGGCTGACATTGGTGGCCTTCGGTGTCGCGCTCGCAGTCACCGGGTGGCGTTCGCTCACACCTGCACCGGAGCTCACCGCCCTGGTCGGGGCGGCAACGATGGTGGTCGGTTCGGCGATGTTGAGTTCCGAATGGCACGGATGGGGTATGGCGCTGATGCTCGCCGTCGTCGGCGCGATCCTGATCCCCGCGGCCTGGCCGGGCGACGTGTGCGACTGCGGTGTGCGCGTCGCCCTCACCGTGGTGGGCTGCGCAGGTGCGCTCCAAGCCGTCCCATCCACGGTCGGGTACTTCTCGCAGCAGGCAGGCATCCTCACCGGCTCCGCAGTATGGCTCGCAGGCGTAGGTCTGGTTTCCATCGGCAACCGCCGGGTGGCTCGCGCCCCCCTGGTCCTGGAGATACTTGGGGGTATCGGTGTCGTCGCCGGTACGGCCGTGATGGGCTTCGAATCGGTGGCCGTCGCCACGCTCGCCGGCCTGGCAACGGCGATCTGCCTGCTGGCCTTGGGCGCCGCCCCCGGTCGGGTGCTGATGTCGCTGTTCGGCTCGGCCGGGTTGCTGGTCAACGTCCCGTGGTCGATCACACACTTCTTCCCAGGGGAAGGCCGGGTGCCCGTGCTGATCATCGCCTGCGGCACGGTGATCATCGCCATCGCTGTCTGGATGTCTCGAATGGGTGGCCGCCTGCGCGACGAACTCAGCCGCTGATGTGACCGCGTGTCTCCGCCCACGGGCGACCCGCTGCCGCATCAGGTTCGGCGGGCAGACCGAGTACCCGCTCGCCGATGATGTTGCGCTGGACGGCCCAGGTACCACCGCCGATGGTGAGCGCCGGGGCGAACATGAACCCGTCGTACCAGCCGGCGTCGAGCAGGCCGCCGAGTGTCGGCCCTTGACCCAGCCCACTGAATGAGCCCGAGGTAGCAGAGTCGCTATCCACGCGACGCAACATCGCGTTGGCGCCCACACAGTCGCGAGCAAGTGCCATGACGTGCTGGCCATGCTCGTCGGCGAGCAACTTGCGGATGCTAGCTTCCGGACCAGGCTGGCGACCCTGCACGCGCGCCGACAGGGTGCGCAGACGGATGAGGTCGAGGATCACGTGCTCGGTGTACACCGCAGCGATGCGTTGACGGAGGTGCGGGTCGGTCACCGGACCCGTCGAGCGGATGAGATCGACCAGATCAAGGCCAGTCGGCCCCATCCCCCACAACACACCGCCGGTGCTTAGCGACACACGCTCGTTGCCGAGCGTCACTTTGGCCAATCGCCAGCCGTCATTGACCTCGCCGACGAGGTTGGCCACGGGCAAGCGAACATCGGTGAAGAACACCTCGTTGAATGTCTGTCCGCCGGTCATCTCGGTGATCGGTCGAATCTCCATCCCGGGCAGATCCATCGGGCAGATGAAGTACGAGATACCTTTCTGCTTCGGAGCGATGGGGTCGGTGCGAGCGATCAGGATGCCGAACTTGGCGAACTGCGCTCCGCTGGTCCAGATCTTCTGACCGTTGATGATCCATTCGTCGCCGTCACGTTCAGCGCGGGTGCCGAGCGCCGCCAGATCGCTGCCCGCCTCGGGTTCGCTGAACAGTTGGCACCAGAACTCCTCCCCACTCAACAGCGGCAACAAGTACCGCAACTTCTGTTCCTCGGTGCCTGCGTAGGCGATCGTCGGGCCGGCCCACCCGATACCGATCGGGTTCGTTGGGCGGCGCACCTTGGCCCGCCGCAGTTCGTCATCGATGATCAACTGGTGCACCGGGTCGGCACCCACACCCCATGGGGCGGGCCAGTGCGGAGCCACATATCCGGCCTCGGCGAGCTGACGGCCCGTCGGCGCCGGGTGCTCGTGTAGCCATGTGCGCACCGCGAGACGGCGCGGATCGTCCTCCGCAGGCAACTGGAAGTCCATCCCCCGACCCTAACCCTCCCCCTTTTCATCCTTTGTGTCGCGGGCCTGACCACGAAGGACGGACAGCACGGCCGCGACACACAGGGGACCGAGCCAACTCCGACCGCACCAGCCGAACGTCTGTGTCGCGGGTCTGACCTCCGAGGACGGACGACCGGGCCGCGACGCAGACGGGGAAGGTGTGGGTTCGGTGCGTCACCAACTACGGTCGGACCCCGTGACTGCTGGATGGAACTTCGCTGAGATCTGGGAACGCATCGCCGACCGCACGCCAGATGAGGTGGTGCAGTTACAGGGCGACCGAGTGTTCACCTGGCAGCATTTCGACCAACGCGCCGACGGCATCGCTGCAGCACTGCTCGCCGGCGGAGCGCAACATCAGGACAAGGTGGCCCACTACCTGTACAACTGCCCTGAATTCATGGAGAGCATGTTCGCCATGTACAAGGCGGGCCTCGCGCCGGTGAACACCAACTACCGCTACACCGACGACGAGCTCGAGTACCTGTGGGAGAACTCCGACACCGTGGCGGTCGTGTTCCACGGCACGTTCACCGAACGGTGCGACGCGATGCGCTCCCGTACCCCACGAGTGCGCACCTGGATCTGGGTCGACGACGGCAGCGATCCGTGCCCCGACTGGGCGGTCGATTACGAGGTCGCCGCCGCCAGCGCGACCGGGCGCACCATCGCGCCATGGGGACGCAGCGGCGACGATCTCTATCTGATCTACACGGGCGGCACGACGGGCTTCCCCAAGGGCGTGATGTGGCGCCAGGACGACGTGGTCGGCAGCCTCGACAACTCCTCCAAGGCCAAACTGCCCGCCGAACCGGGTTGGGAAGTGTTCGACGGTCGCATCAGTGGACCCGGGCCGCGAGTGCTGCCCGGAGCTCCGTTGATGCACGGTACGGGGGCGTTCAACGCGATGAGTGTGCTGATGAACGGCGGCTCGATCGTCACCATGCAGGGCCGTCACTTCGATCCGGCGGAGCTACTCGACACCATCCAGCACTACAAGGCGACGACGATGTCGATCGTCGGCGACGCGATGGCTAAGCCGATCCTGCGGGCACTCGACGCAGAACCCGACCGCTGGGACTTCTCTTCGATGCGCGTCATGATCTCCAGCGGGGTCATCTGGGCCGCAGAGACGAAGGCCGGGCTGCTGCGGCACAACCAGCGGCTGATCATGGTCGACACCCTGGGCAGCAGCGAGGCGATCGGCATGGCGGCAAACACCACCAAGGCCGGCGGCGGCAGCTCCACTGCCAAGTTCGCCCTCGGCCCCAACACTCGCGTCCTCACCGAGGATGGACGCGAAGTGCAGGCGGGCAGCGGTGAGCGCGGCCGGGTGGCGCTGCGCGGACGCACCCCGATCGGGTACTACAAGGATCCGGTGAAGAGCGCCGACACGTTCATCGTCCACGACGGGGTGCGATGGAGCATCCCCGGCGACTGGGCGGAAGTGGAAGCCGACGGCACGCTGAAGCTCTACGGGCGTGGCAGCCAGTGCATCAACACCGGCGGCGAGAAGGTCTACCCGGAGGAGGTCGAGGAGGCGCTGAAGCTGCACCCCTCGATCGATGACGCCGCGGTGGTGGGTGTGCCCGATGAGCGCTTCGGCGAGGCGATCACTGCACTCGTGCAGCTCCACGACGGGCACATGCTCGACGAAAAGGCCCTCATCGCGTACGTACGCGAGCATCACGCGGCCTACAAGTCGCCAAAACGGGTCCTGCAGGTTGCCACCATCGGTCGCGCCGCCAACGGCAAGCTGAACTACAAGAACCTGCGCGACGAAGCGCTGCGCCAACTCGGAATCTCCTGACGCCGACCGGCCCGGTAGCGTTCGCGCCATGAGCGCAGATCAACTCGGGTACGACGGCAAGGTAGTCATCATCACTGGAGCGGGCGGTGGCCTGGGTCGACAGCACGCGCTGCTGATGGCCAGCCGGGGCGCACTCGTGGTCATCAACGATCTCGGCGGAGCAGTCGACGGCAGCGGTAGCGACAAGGGCGCGGCCGACCGCGTAGTTGACGAGATCAAGTCCCTGGGAGGCGACGCCGTGGCCGACACCAACACCGTCGCCACCCCTGAAGGTGGTGCCGCGATCGTGCAGACCGCTGTCGACGCCTACGGCAAGGTCGACGTCGTCATCAACAACGCCGGCATCCTGCGCGACAAGGCGTTCCACAACCTCGAACCCGATCAGCTGAACGCGGTACTCGACGTGCACCTCAAAGGTGCCTTCCACGTCACCCAGCCGGCCTGGCGCATCATGCGCGAACAGGGTTATGGCCGCATCGTCAGCACGTCCAGCGCAGCGGGTGTGTTCGGCAACTTCGGCCAGACCAACTACGGCGCGGCGAAAATGGGCCTGGTCGGCTTCACTCGCGTGCTCGCCGTCGAGGGTGCCAAGTTCAATATCAAGGCCAACGCGATCGCTCCGTTGGCGATGACCCGCATGACCGAGACGATCCTCGGTTCGCTGGGCGATGTGTTAAAGCCGGAACTCGTGTCTCCGCTGGTGGCGTTCCTCGCCCACGACGACTGCCCGGTGAGCGGCAAGCTGTTCAGCGTGGGCGGTGGCCGCGTGGCCGAAGTGTTCCTCGCCGAGGCTCAGGGCTACTTCAACAAGGGCCTCACCATGGAAGACGTGCGCGACAACTGGAGCACGGTCACCGATCAGACCGGCTACGGCGTCCCCAGCAACCTGGGCGAAGAAACAGCGATGTTCCTGCCGTTCTTCAAGTGAACGAATAGCATTCGCGTCATGACCGACCCCAAAGAAACGGGCTACACACGCGGACCCCAGCCCGACGTGAAGGCCAAGCCAAACGTGGCGCTGATCGCCGGCATCATCGTCATCGTGGCGTGCGCCATCGTCTTCGTCCGCAACGATCATCAGGTCTCGCTCGACTTCCTCTTCTACGAGAAGACGACGACGGTCAGATGGGCCGTGTTGATGGCCATCGTCCTGGGCGTCCTGCTCGACCGGGCGTTCACCATCTGGTGGCGCCGCCGCCGACGCAAGAACGACGACGACTGAACGGTATGGCCCTCCGATGATCGTGCCGTCGACCGACGGCGTGGAGCTTGCGGTGCACGACCTCGGCGGTGCCGGCTCGGCGCTGCTGGTGTCGCATGCCACCGGGTTCCACGGTCGCTGCTACCAACCCCTCGCTGAGGCGCTTCCCACGCGCCACTGCATCGCCTTCGACTACCGCGGGCACGGCGACACCGAACGTCCGCCAGGACCGCTCGACTGGCAGCAGTTCGGCGACGACGCCGTGGCGATGGCGGAATGGACCGCCGAGCGCTATGGCGGCCCGATCGATGCGTTCGGCCATTCGATGGGCGCCACCTGTCTGTTGATCGCGGCTCACCGCCGACCCGAACTGTTCCGCCGCATCGTGGCCTTCGAGCCGATCGTGTTCCCGCCCGTTGCTGACGACTTCGACTACGCCAACACCCCACAGGCCCAGGGGGCCCGGCGACGGCGTTCCACGTTTGTGTCGTACGCGGCAGCGCTGGAGAACTTCGCGGCGAAACCGCCGCTCAGTACGTTCACCCCAGCGGCCCTCGACGCGTACGTGCGATACGGCTTTCGCGAAGATGACGACGGTCAGGTGCACCTGAAGTGCACCACCGAGACCGAGGCGCTGACGTTCGCCGGTGGTCCCGCCCACGACACGTGGGACCACCTGTCGTTGATCACCACCGAGGTGGTGGTGATCAACGGACGGATCGAGCCGATGCAGCCGTCGGAGGTTGCCGCGCAGATCGCCGAACGGCTACCGAACGCGACCTACCTTCAGCGCGACGATCTCGACCATTTCGGCCCGATGACCCACCCCATTGAGATCGCCGCGCTGTTGATCGAGGCGTTCGCCTGATCAGACCTTCGTGTCCGTCGAGTTCGACGTGCTGAGGTATCCGAGCGCCTTGCCCGAAAGGCTGTGGGTGTGCTCGGCAGCACCGTATTCACGGGGCGTCGTGTCGACATCGAGCGCCTGCGCGCGAAGCGCCCCAACCGTGCACTCTGCCTGCGGGCGATGCTGGAACGGATCGAACTGGTACCAACGCGAGGCGTTCTGCCAGGTGACCTTGTGGATCTCCGCGTCGGTGAGCTGCGCGGCGACGAGCGACTTCCACAGGACTTCCGGCGCATGCGGCCAGGTGCTGTCGGAGTGCGGATAGTCGCACTCCCAGGTGATCGCGTCGATACCGATGGCATCGCGGTTCCGGAGACCGGTGAGATCATCGATGAAGCAACCCTGCACGTGTTCGCGAAACACCTGACTAGGCAACTTGTCGCCGAAGTCCTCCTTCGTCCATGCCCGGTGATGGTCGTAGACGAAGTCTGCTTTCTCGAGGAAGTACGGGATCCAGCCGATGCCACCTTCGGCCAGCGCGAAGCGGATGTTGGGGAACTTGCGGAAGATCTTCGACCACAGCAACTCGCCGGCGAAAATGGCCGTCTGGAACGGCATCGCGTGTGGGATCACCGAGAAGGGCGTCCGCGGCATGAAGTTGGGGAACCCGCCGAAGTGGAAGACCATCACACTGCCAGTGTCCTCGGCCGCCTTCCATGCAGGGTCCCACTCCTCGCCGTGAAAGTCGGGCTGCCCGAAGCGATGGCCCTCGGGGTGACACGACACGGCGTGACAACCCTTATCGGCAAGTCGGCGGATCTCGGCGGCCATCCAGTCGGCGCCGAGCATGAACCCAGAGATCGCCAGGGGGATGAAACGCCCGGGGTACTGATCGCACCACTCATGGATGTGCCAATCGTTGTACGTACGCGTCATCGCGGCGACGTACTCCTTGTCGGTGTTCTGCATCAGGAACTGACCGCCGAGTCCGGGCCACGAGGGGAAGTTCACGGAGGCAAGCACGCCGTTCGCATTCATGTCACGAATACGTTCGTGCACGTCGTAGGTACCGGGCCGCACTTGATCGAAGCTCGCCGGATCGCTGCCCCAGTTTTCGGCCGGTCGGCCCTGCACTGCGTTGAGGCCGAACGTGGAGACTTCCTTGCCCTCGATCAACCACGCATCGCTGCCATCGGCCCGGCGGATCACCCGCGGTGCCCGATCCTTGAACTTGGCCGGCAGGTTCTCGCGGAAGAAATTGCCCATCGATGGCGGCTCGACGACATGATCGTCAACGCTGATCAGGATCATCTCGTCGGATTGCATGGTGCCCCCAGGCGGTCAGCGAACGGCGCCACTATGGCGCCAAGGTGTGCCACTCGTCACAGTAGCGCCACCCGCACCGGCGCTACGAGGCGGCACTCACGCGCACCCCTTCCCTACGATGGCGGCATGTACCCGGTCCCCACGAGCCTCTCGCCCAGCAGAGTCGAGGCATTCGTGTCGTGCCCGCTGGCCTTCCGTTTCGCAAGTATCGAGAAGCTGCCCGAACCTCCCAGCGTGCACACCACCAAAGGCTCGTTGGTACATCGCGCGCTGGAACTGTTGTTCATCAATCCTGCCGCCGAGCGCACCACCGATGCAGCGCGCACCGCGCTCGATCAGGCGGTCGCCGAATACCGGGTCGACCCCGAGTTCACCCTGCTCGGGCTCGATGAAGTGAAGTCAGCAGAGTTCTTCGCCGACTCATGGTCGCTCGTGCAGGGATACTTCGCGATGGAAGACCCCACCACGGTCCACGAGATCGGGCTCGAGATCCGGCTCGAAGCACCCATCGACACGTTCTCGCTACGCGGCATCATCGATCGGCTGGAACTCGATACCGATGGCAACTTCGTCGTCACCGACTACAAGACCGGGCGAGCCCCCGGCCCGAGGTACCAGCAGAACAGCATGTCGGGCGTGCACTTCTACTCATTCCTGTGCGAAGCAGTGCTGGGCCGACGTCCCGCCACGGTGCGCCTGATGTACTTGCGCTCGGGCGATGTCATCACCGCCACACCATCGGCAATGTCGGTGAAGGCAATTACCGGGCGCGCCAAGGCAGTGATGAAAGCGGTGGAGCAGGCCTGCACCACCGAAGACTTCCGCCCCAAGCAGGGCGCACTGTGCGGATTCTGTTCGTTCAAAGAGTGGTGTCCCGCGTTCGGCGGCGACCCGTCACGCGCCGCAGCGGAGGCTCCGCTGCGACTCGTGGCTTCGGCGGGCAGATGAGCGGTCAGTTCTCGGACGGTGTTCACCGGTTCGACGATCGCGCAGATGCAGCGCTCGAGCACGTGCGTGGACGCAGCAACGTGCTCGACACGCTGTTCACCGGGGCCAGTGCGCTGGGTGATTTCAGTCTCATCTGGCACTTGGTCGGGGGCATCCGCGGCCTCACCAGCGACCACCACGCAAACCAGGCATTCCTGTTCTCGGCGCTCATTGGCGCAGAGAGCCTGATCGTCAATCAGGGGGTCAAGCGGTTGTTCCGCCGCACTCGGCCCACCGTGGCCGGCGACCCGCGGTTCCCGGTACGCACGCCATCCACCAGCAGCTTCCCCAGCGGTCATGCATCGGCCGCCTTCTTTGCCGCCAGCCTGCTCACTGCCTGGAGCGGGTGGCCCACACTGCCTGCATGGTTCGCCCTCGCGTGTGTGGTCGCGCTCAGCCGAGCGTTTGTCCGCATCCACCACGCGACCGACATCATCGGCGGCGCGGTTCTCGGACTCGGGCTCGCTCAGCTGACGCTGCTGATGCTCCGCTCTTTCTGAGGTCGCACAGGCCGGTACTCTCCGAACATGGCCGACCTACCGCGCTTCGATCCCAAGATGAGCGATGCCGAGGGTTTGATGTGGCGTCTTGAGAAAGATCCACATCTCAGTAGCACGTTCGCCAACGTCACCATCCTCGACCGGGCGCCCGACTTTGAACGCCTTCTGGTCCGCTTCGATCAGGCCACGTACCGGATGCGCCGACTGCGTCAGCGGGTTCAACCGATCGCGGCGAATCTGACGGCACCGATGTGGGTCGACGACCCCAACTTCGACCTGCGTTACCACGTACGCCACCTCGCGCTGCCCAAACCCGGCACCATGCGCCAACTACTCGACCTGGCATGTCTCATCGCCTGCGATCCCTACGACCGCACTCGCCCGCTGTGGCAGATCATCGTCGTCGACGGGCTACGCGGCGGCAAGAGCGCCGTCATCCAGAAACTGCACCACACCATCGTCGATGGCGAGGGTGCTGTGCTCTTCGCGATGCAGTACCTCGACCTCGAGCCAGATGCGCCCACCCCTCCGCCGCTCGACCCCGCCGATTTCGCTCATGAGGCGCAGAATGCGCCGGAACCAGACCTCTGGCGCGAACTGCTGTCGGGCGGTATGCGTATGCCACTCGGCCTGCTGCGCCAGGTCAAAGACCTGCTTGCCGACCCCACCGGAATCCACGAAGCCGGGTCGGCCGCCGCCGACACCGTTCGCGGGGTGCTCCAGCAGTTGACCGACACTGAGGGCGCCCGCTCCCCGCTGTGGACGCAACGCTCGCTGCAGCGCCGTATCGAAGTGCTGCGCGTCCCGTTCGATTCCACCAGGGCCGCCGCCAAACGGCTGAGCGGCACCCTGAACACCGCCTTCCTCACCGCTGCGGCCGAAGCCGCCGGCAGCTATCACCGTGCACTCGGGACGCCGGTCGATGAACTACGCGCCAGCATGGTGATCAGCACCCGTACGCAAGAATCTGGCGCCAATGCGTTCAACCTCGCACGCCTACTGGTGCCCACCGGTGAGATGCCGATCGGTGAACGCTTCGCCGCGATCCAGGCTGCCACCGGAGCGGCGCGATCGGCCACGAGCAACGGATCGATGGAGACGCTTGCCGCAATCGCTTCCACCTTGCCGACCAGCATCATCACCCGGATCGCCCGCCAGCAGGCCCAGACAGTCGACTTCGCCACGAGCAACGTACGCGGTGCACCGATCCCGCTGTTCATGGGTGGCGCCCGCATGCTGGAGAACTACCCGGTCGGCCCATTGGGCGGAGTCGCATTCAACCTCACGCTGCTGAGCTACGACCACAGCCTCGACATGGGCGTGAACATCGACCTCGCCGCAATCAGCGAACCCGAGTTGCTGCGCGACTGTCTGGTTCGCGCCTTCACGGCGCTGGCCGCTGCCTGACGACAGCGGCGGCTGGGCTCAGTGAGCGACAGCCTCAACCTTGATCTGATGAGCAGGCATCGTGAGCAGCGACCGCACGTCGAGCAGCACGTCGGTAATTTCACCAGACGACACCAACTCTCGGCTCATCATCTGACCGAGTGCCTTGTCGATCACGCTCAGGGCTTCGGCAATGACGGCTTCGTTGGTCTCGGTCATCCTGCTCTCCTTCGTACATCGACGTTGCTCGCGAAGGTATCGCGCGCGGTGTGCTTCCACTGCGCATGGTAGCGCCAGCGCCTACGATCCCGACATGGATCTGAATGGGAAACACGTCGTCGTCACCGGTGCCGCCGCCGGCATCGGTGAGGCACTGGCCGAACGCTTTCACGCAGAGGGCGCCCGGGTGGTGGTGGCCGATGTGCAGGCCGAGGGTGCAGCAGTCGTCGCTGCCCGGTTGAACGAACAGCGCCCCGACAGCGCCATCGCAGTTCGAGCCGATGTCAGCACGGAACAGGGCAACAAGGCCCTCGTCGAGACCGCGGAAGGACGCTTCGGCGAGATCGACCTGTTCTTCGCTAACGCCGGTGTCGGCGTGGGCAGCGACCCACTGCGCACTTCCGAACTGGACTGGCAGTTGGCGTTCGACGTGAACGTCCATGCCCACCGTTGGGCTGCGAAGTACCTGCTGCCGGGTTGGCTCGCCCGAGGTGAGGGCTACTTCTGTTCGACGGCCTCCGCCGCCGGGCTGCTCAGCCAGATCGGGTCCGCTCCGTACAGTATGACCAAGCACGCGGCAGTGGCATTCGCCGAGTGGCTCAGCATCACCTACGGGGGTGCGGGCGTGAAGGTCAGCTGCCTGTGCCCGCAGGGTGTCAACACCGCGCTGCTGCGCGCGGGCGACGACCCCGCAGCCGGTATCAGCAGCAGCGTTGTCCGGGCTGCGGGCCGAGTGCTCGAACCCGCCGAGGTGGCCGAGGTGGCTATCGCCATCATCCGCGCCGAAACGTTCCTGATACTCCCCCACGACGAGGTGCTCACGTTCATGCGGAACAAGACAGCCGACTACGACCGATGGCTGGGCGGAATGCGCAAACTCCAGGCGCGCATGCTGGGTGGCGCATGATCGACGCGGCCACGCTGCGAAAGCTGGGGCTGCGCTCCGGCGAGCCGGTTCGATTCCGCAAGGGCGAGACCGGACGCTGGTTCGCGGGCAAAATGTCCGGCGTGGCGATCGACGGCAGCATCACAGTGTTCGATGCGAACGGCAACGCGCGCAGCCTGAAACCCGAGCGCGTCGAAGTTCGCCGACCCGGGAGCAGGGGCCGGCTCAGCTGGCAGACCGTCAGCGATGTCGCCATCACCTGGGAACAACTCCAACTCTGGTGAGGCTCCGGTGGGCACGTTCAGTCGGGTAGTCGTGTGCCGGAGCGGGACACCGCTCGTAGCAACACGACGTCCAGCAAGCTGAGCACCGTGTCCCTGACAGCAGACCGACCGCGAGCATCGGTGCTAACCACCGGGACATCATCAGCGATCGACAACGCCTCGCGCACCTCATCGACGGTGTGGGCCGACTGACCACCGAAGCGGTTGATCGCCACCACGAAGGGCACATCGCGATTCTCGAAGTAGTCGAGCGCCGGGAACGAGTCCTCGATGCGCCGGCTGTCGACCAACACCACCGCTCCGAGCGCGCCCCGAACCAGGTCGTTCCACATGAAGCCGAACCGTGCCTGGCCAGGTGTACCGAACAGGTACAGCACGATCGTGTCGTCGACTGCGACCCGACCAAAATCCATCGCCACGGTGGTGGTGGTTTTCGTACCGACCTCGCCACGGTTGTCGACACCTTCGCCGTACGACGTCATGGCTGCCTCGGTGGTGAGCGGCGCAATGTCGGAGATCGCAGCGACGAAGGTCGTCTTGCCGACACCGAACCCGCCAGCGATGACGATCTTGACCGGGATCGGGCCGCTCCCCTGGCGGTTGAGCGGCTCAGAGTGCACGAACACCGGCGATCAACCTTGTGATCAGGAGCACGTCGTCAGCGATGTGTTCGCTCGCTTGGAACGCTTCCAGTAGCCCTTCGGCCAACAGATCGGCGGCGACGACGCGGACGACACCGATGGGAATTCGAAGTGTCGCGGACAGCTCCGCCACTGACAAGGCGCCGGTCTGGCAGTGGCGAACGATGTCCGCCCGCTCGAACTTCAGCGCAGCGACGGCGTCGCACCCTGTGGCCGTCGTGCGCAGCATCGTTTCGAACTCGAGGTGCCTGGATGCGCGTGAGCGGCCGCCGGTCATCGCATACGCCCGTACCCGGTTGTCCGGGCCATGCGAAGGATCCGATGTGACCGGTGCGAGCGGGCGGCCACGACCGATGAACGGACGCACAAGCGGCACGGTCGCGTCCAGATCGTACGTCACCCCCATGTCACACCGCGACCATCGAGTTCTTCAGTTCCGTGACGAGCGCTGGCGTCAACTGCGTACCAACTCGTTCTACCAGCAGCGCAATTTCGAAGCCCACCAGCCCAAGATCGCAATCGCGGGCCGCGGCAACACCAAGCGTCGACCCGTCAGAGATCGATGCCACGAACAGATAGCCGCTCGCCATCTCGACCAGCACCTGCATCACGCGGCCCATGGCAAGCTCACCCGCTGCACCGTGCGCGAGGGAGCGCATCCCGGTAATGACCGCTGCCAACTTGTCTGCCGACGCACGGTCCAACGCCGTACTCAACGCAATGAGCAGACCGTCGGACGAGACCGCCAGCGCCTGCTCGACGCCGGGTGTAGTACGTACAAAATTGGCCATCAGCCAGTTGACGTTGTCGGCTTTCTCGGAAAGTGCCATGCGGTTCGTTGCTCCTCGTCCCGTCGAATCCGGGCGTCAGTCTTCGTCGGTCTGCTGGCGGCCGCGGTCGAGACCGCGCTGCAGACTGGCGAGCGTGCTGCGCACATCGTCGGCAGAACGCACCGGGGGGCCAACGTCGTCGATGGCAGTCGGCTGGGGCAATTGCGCGCCGGGCACGCGCTTGGTGAGCGCGGCAGGGGCGATCGTCGGGGGTGCCTCCGACGCGCTCCCAGCCAAAGGGAGCACCGTCGGCGCCGGGGTTCCAGCGATCAACGGCAGCGGCTCACTGAGGCGCTGCGCAGCACTCGGTATGTCCGCCAGCGGAGTGCCGTCGGCCGACCCGGTGTCAGGGGCCACGAGTATCGACCTCGGCAGTCGCACGACCGCGGTGACGCCCTGACCGCCGGGCGTCGTGGTGAGCATCACCTTGATGTCGTGGCGAGCGGCGAGCCGAGCAACCACCTGGAAGCCAAGCAGCTTGTTGCTCTCCCGATCGAAGGCAGCCACCTGATTGAGCCGCCGGTTGGCGGCAAGAAGTTCGTCCGGCGCCATTCCAAGGCCGTAGTCGAAGATCGCCAGCTGATGTCCGTCGGCCACGGTACGACCGGCGACGCTCACCACACTCGTCGGCGGCGAGAAGCTCGTGGCATTCTCCAGCAACTCGGCAAGGAGGTGCGAGACGTCGCCGGCAGCAGTGCCGACCACGCCAACAACACCGAGATCGCCGAGATCTACCTGGCTGTAGTTCTCCACCTCGGACAGGGCAGCACGCACAACATCACCGACCGGAACGGGCGGCGACCACAGTTGGGTCGGCTCTGCGCCCGCAAGGACCAGGAGCGATTGTGCGTTCCGGCGCATTCGCGTGGTGAGGTGGTCGATGCGGAACAGGTTGTCGAGCGCCTCGGCATCACGTTCGCCCTGTTCGAGCGACGAGATGAAGCCCAGGGTTCGCCCCAGCAGGTTCTGGTTCCGACGGGCGATGTTGACCAGGTTTTCGGACACGACGCGGCGGGCAATCGCCTGCTCGGCGGCGAGGTCGAGCGCGACGTCCTGCACTGCGTTGAAGCTGGCGCCGAGTTCGGCGAGTTCGTCGTTGGCGTCCACCTCGAACCGAGGCAGTCGAGGTACAGCGTCGACGGAGGCCGACTCCTGCGTCGCCAGCACTGCAGCAGGAAGCTCCTCAGTGGCGACCGAGCGGGCTCGCGTTGCGAGACCGCGAATTGGATCAACGATCGACCGCCGGACCACGACCGAAAACAGCAGCGAGAGCAGGAACAGCAGCGCCGTGGCCGCCGACGCATAGAACAGGAACACCGTGACGTCGTCGGCGGCGCTCTTCTCGCGAGCGTTGACCTCCGGCACAGCCCAGACCAGCGCCCGTTCAACACCCGCCTGTTGCAACTCGTACTTCGGCTCCATCGCGCTGACGGCCGCGAGCACCGCCGCCGCGTCCTGGGCATCGATCGCCGGCTTCAACTTGGAGTCGATCGCCTGGAAGAACTCAGTGCCAGCGTCGCGACCGACCTGCAGCAACTGCTGGTTCGTGGTCTCGTCGAGTTGCTGGCCAGCCCACCACGACATGGCCGCCTCGAAGCGCACCCTCGACTGCTGGATCACCGCGAGATGATCTTGGATCCGCCTCATTCCGGAATCCGAGAACCCGTCGGGTGATGCCGCGAGCACGCCGATCCGGTTCACCTCGGCCCACGACTCGAGCAGGTTGGCCGAAGGCGCGCTGGTGTCGGCGCGCAGGTCGAGTGCCGTGCGCAGCGACTTGTACGAGTCGCCGCGCACACTCGCCTGATCAACGGCGAAGTAAGCCAAGGTGGCGAAGGCCACCAACGCCAACAGCGGCAGGGCGATCAGCATGTTGAGGCGTTCGCCAATTTTGAGCCGTCGAAGCATCGACTCACCCTCCCGTTGATTTCTCGAAGTCTCGCGAAGCTCCCGCTGTCACACCAGAGGGAACTGGACCTGACTTCATCGGTCCTCAGGGTGGCCAACTTGAGAGTTCCTTCCGAATAACCTCAAGGTCAGCACTTGATCTGTCGAAAGACCATTCCGAGAGATTCTTCACGGGAGGAATGGGTCCATGATCCGCAGCCAACTCAGCTCATACAGCGGTAACGACCCCATCTGGGGATTCGTCGCGCTCGTCGGCTCGGAGCGATTCACCGGCGAGGCGGCGGTGGGCCTCGACCCCCGTATCCGCCTGTACTCGTGGGAAGGCCGCGTGTACTACGCAGAAAAGCAGGGAGATGCCCCGGTCGGGACACGGCTCGTGAACTGCGGAGCACTCACCGCCGAGCAACTCGAGCAAGGTTCGGTGCACCTCGGCGAGGTCGACTCGCTGGCCCGCCTGTTCCAGCGGCAAGTGCTCGTCGACCGCGACGTCGTTGAGTTGACGATCGAACACGCGACTGACCTGTTGCTGGAATCCGTGGCCCACCAGCCGGTCGGCACACCAGAGCTGTTCCCTCTCCGTCACCATCCTGCCGGCCTGCACCACTGGGCGCGGTCGCCGATCCCCACCGGGACAGTGCCCGTCGTCGCGCTGGAGGTCACCGCCGCCCCGGAGCCTCCGGTCGTCGTCGAACCCGAACCGGAGCCCGCGCCGGTGAACGACGGCGAACTCTCCATGGATTCGGTGCCCACCCCGGACTCGGCACCGATCGTGTCCACGTTCACCGCATTGAGCCTCACCCCGCTCACCCCGCTCAGATCGCTCTCAGCGCTGTCAGACCTGACCCCGCTGGACTCGGCGGCGTTCCTCTCGAGCATTGGCGCCGAGCCGAACGGCGAGTCCGCCCCGATTCCCGATCTGATCGACCTCCCCCTGCTCGGTGCGCGGTCGCCCCTCTCGACCGGTGCTGCCGCGACCGGGCTGGCGGCGATCAACAACGATCCCACGCCGCCCGAGCTGCCGCGCTTGGCGACGGCACCGATCTCGGTGAAGGACATGGACACCGGATCGGTGGCCATCGCGCCCACCCGCACGGCGACACCCACCACCGCGACACTCGAAACAGGCGCGCCACAAAGCGTCGCCACCGACATCTGGGACCTGGTCGACGACATGCTCGTCGACCAGCCGATGGCCGACCACACGGTTGCCGATGACGCCGAGACCACTGGACCCGAGCGCAGTTGGCTCAGGGGTCGGAAGGGCTGACGAGATGAGCGACGCTTCCACCGACGACAAGATCGAACGCCTTGTGCGCTCGGTCCTGGAGGCGGTCGACCTGCGGCTGGCCGATGTGCGCCACGAGTTGCAGACCTCCAACAAGGAGTCCGACCGGCGAATCCTGGAGCTACAGCAGGAACTCCACGACCTCGCACTCCGCATCGACCGCCTCGACTCCGCACAACGCCGTGGTGCCGCCGACGCCGACCGTACCGAACAACAGTTGATCGAGCTGCGCAGCGGTCTTGCCCGTCTGCAGCAGCGAACCAGCACCTCGCCGTCGCCGGTCACCACCGAACTCCCGCGGCTCAACGATCACCGCGACATCACTGCTGAGTTGCCGACGCTCGAACGAGCCACGATCAAGCTGGCGTCGTTCGAGCCGGTCACTACCCAGGTGCCGTTGGTCGAGGCGCCTGCGGTTGCCGCTCCGCCCTCCCCTGAAAGTGCGTCCGCCGTTACAGACCCACCAGACGAGAACGGGCAGATCGACGTCGATCAACTGGCCGCCCTCCTCAATGAGCGACTCAGTCACCTCGACCTGCCACGCTCCGGCTGAGCTCACTCCAACGAAGAGTGAGCGACGAAACGCTCCGCCACCCCCACGTCGCCAATGACGTCGATCGTGTCCGTCGGGCGTCGCCGCCACAGGACCAGCAGAAGATCGCTCGCCGGACCACGCATCGCCGCGTCGCCCTTGGCGTGCTCACGCGTGAGCGAGAACACGCCACCATCCGCAGGACGGATGGTCCACTCGCCAGGTACATCAGTGCAGTGCAGGTGCACGCTGCCAGCGACCTCGTCGGTGGTGCCGGCGTCGCCACTGAGGAAGTGGTCGAGGAACTCGTCGATGCCATCGCTGGCCAGTGCCGCGTCGATCGCCCGTTCACGATCCCCGGCGTGTCGCGCATCCCACAGGTGCATGGCGGTCTCATGGGCCATCCGTCGCATCACGAAGCCCGCGTCACGCTGGCGCGACCACGTCCAGTTGGCCTGCTGAGGGTGAGCAGCAGCCAGCACGGTGACGATCGCTTCGAGGCCGTTCCGGAAGAACTCGGGAAGATCAGCATCGGCCGGTCGTTCCGGTTGCTCGTACCCCTCCCATGTCGCGCGCTGTTCGGCGACGATGGTGCGCCAGAAGTAGTGCACCTCGGCCAGGTGCCACATCAGGTCGGAGATCGTCCAACCGGGACAGCTGGACACCTCGCTGTCCATGCCGGCAGCAACACAGGCTTCGGCGAAGTCGCCACCGTCGCGGGCCAGGTGGACGAGGAGGTCATTCGGTTCCATCGTCGCGATGGTGTCACAACTGCCAGCTGATCGACTGCCCCGCAGCACGAAGTACCCTGAGGGAAATGTCAGAGCAGATCAGCCGCCACAGCGCGCATGCCGTCATTGCTGAGCGCGTCATCGGCAACCTCGTCCAGGCGTCGGCGCCCGCAGTGTCGCCCGACGGCCGCCACGTCGCCTTCGTGGTCACCCGCGTCGACCTGATCAAGAACGAGTACTACTCGCAGATCTGGGTCGCCAACGCTGACGGGAGCAGCGCACCACGGCCGATCACCGGAGGCGAGCACGACGGCGACCCGGCCTGGAGCCCCGATGGCACCAGCCTGGCGTTCACCTCCAAACGCAGCCAACGCACACGCGAGACCACATTGCATGTGCTGCCGTTCGGCACCCCCGGCGAAACCCGTGTCATTGCCACCATGAAGGACGGGGCGGGCGACGTGCGCTTCAGTCCCGATGGCCGCTGGATCGGTTTCGTCAGCCGTACACCCGATGAGCGCTACGGCGTACCCGGCGCCGAGGACGGAGACACCAGTTGGCAGGCGCCACGAAAGATCGAACGGTTCCTCACCCAACTCAACGGCGAAGGCTGGGTCTACGACCGGCCCGCGCATCTCTACGTGGTGCCCGCTGACGGCACCGCCTCGCCGCGCAACCTCACCCCTGGCGAGTTCCAGCACAGCGGCGTGTCGTGGACTGCGGACTCATCCGCGATCGTGACCTCTGCTGCTCGCCACGACACGTGGGATCTCGATTTCGCGTGCGACGTACACGTCGTCTCGCTCGACAACCGGATCCAAGCGGTCACGCACCAGACCGGTGTCTACTCTGCGGCGACAGCAGCACCATCAGGCACACAGGTTGCCTTCCTCGGCTACGACGACCCCAGCTCCGCTCCCCAGAACGCAAAGGTCGGGGTGGTCGACCGTTCACGAGATGGTGCCCACCGATTCGTCAGCGCAGGATTCGACCGCACCTTTGAGACGACGGCAGGCACGGTGGCGCCAATCTGGCTCGATGACCACACGCTGCTCAGCACAGCCGAGGACCGCGGGCAGACCCACCTGTACCGCGTACCCACCGACGGATCCGGCACGCTGCCGGTCACCTCGGGCGCGATCACGGTGAAGGCCGCCGACGCAGCGGGCGGCACCATCGCCTACATCGCCTCTGCTGTCGACGAACTGCCGGACGTGTTCGTGGTCGCCGAGGGTGGCCCGCGACGACTGACGTCGTTCGCCGAGGCCTACCGCGCGCTCGCACAGCCCTTCAGCTGGGAGCGCTTCGCCGTGCCATGTACCGACGGCTCTGGCGAGATCGATACCTGGATCATGCGACCCGCCGGTTTCGATCCCGAGAAGCGCTACCCCGTGGTGTTGAACGTGCACGGCGGACCGCACACACAGTACGGCGAGTCGTTCTTCGATGAGGCGCAGTTGCAAGCGGCCGCCGGTTTTGTCGTGCTAATGAGCAACCCGCGCGGTGGCTCGGGCCGCGAGCAGTCGTGGGGGCAGGCCATCATGGGGAGCCAGCATCACGTCAGCCCGGGCACCGGCTGGGGCGGTGCCGACGTCGATGACGTGATGGCAGTACTCGACACCGCACTTGCTCGCTACCCGTTCTGCGATCCTCAGCGCGTGGGTATGCAGGGTGGCAGCTACGGCGGCTACATGGCCACCGAGCTCGCCGGTCGGTTCAGCCACCGGTTCAAGGGCATCTGCAGCGAACGCTCGGTGAACAACCTCTACACGGAGGAGTACACCAGCGATATCTCCACGGTCTTCCGGGTCGAGGTCGGTCCCAACCACCTTGACGCACCCGACCAGTACGTGGCCATGTCGCCGATCCGACGGGTGCGCGACATCACCTGCCCGATGCTCTTGATCCACAGTGAGAACGACCTGCGCTGCCCGATCAGCCAGGCCGAGGAACTGTTCGTCGCGCTGCGACTACTCGGCAAAGACGTCACGTTCTACCGATTCCCCGGTGAGAGCCACGAGCTGTCACGCAGTGGTTCACCCGTCCATCGCCGTCAGCGCGCCGAGATCATCCTCGACTGGTTCTGCGACAAGCTCCGCTGAGCATGCGCGAAATTACCCTGCGCGAACGCTGCGCGCTTCGCGGTGCGGCCATGGCAGAACTCCAGACCCTCGAGCAGCAGATCTCCGCGCTCGCTCGCAGTTTCGACGACATCGTCGCCGGTCAGTCGTTGGTGAACACCGACGACGAGCATGATCCCGAAGGCTCCACCATCGCGTTCGAGCGATCGCAGGTGAGCGCCTTGCTGCGTCAGGCCAAGGATGACCGGACAGCGTTATTGATGAGCCTCACCCGGATGGACGAACCGGGGTACGGCGTGTGCGAGGTGTGCAAGGAGTTCATCGGCGTCGAGCGTCTGCTGGTGCTGCCCGCCGCCACCAAGTGCATCAACTGCGCCCGCTGACACCGGCCGGACCCGTCTCAGCCCTCGTGGAGCCAGGCGTCGATCAGTTTGCGGGCGATGGAGATACCAGGCGGAATGCTGGGGAGCTCCTCGCGGCGATACCACTGCGCATCGACGATCTCGGCGGGGTCGCACGCAATCTCGCCGCTCACCCATTCAGTGCGGAAACCGATCATCAGACTGTGCGGGAACGGCCACGGCTGGCTGCCCTGGTACGTGGGCCATGAGACCTCGATACCGACCTCCTCGCGCACCTCACGGATCACCGACTGCTCCAGCGATTCTCCGGCCTCGACGAAGCCGGCCAGACACGAATACATCGGTCCCCGGAAGTTCACGCCACGGGCCAGCAGCGCCAACTGATCGGGGCCGGGATCACCCTTGGTGACCAACGTGATCATCGCCGGCGCTAAACGCGGATAGGCGAGTAACCCACAGCCAGCGCACCTCATCGACCTGTCGTTGTCGGAATGCACGGTGGGTTGACCGCACCGACCACAGAATCGATGAGTGCGCGACCACTCGGCGAGCTGCACAGCCCGCCCAGCAACTGCCCACTCGACCTCCGATGTCCGGCCGTGCAGTGAATACAGATCAACCGCTGCCCCATACGACGGGTCTTCCCCGGCAGGCACGTCGACCGCCCAGCACGCTTCACCATCGAGCATGCCCAGGAAGTGCACTGCCCAATCGGGCTCGGCAGCACGATCATCGATGAACACGTTCGAGCCGATGACATGAATGAAGCGGTGCTGAGTGACGCCCGTCGGCGGGGTCAACGCAGGGTTGAAGCTGGCCATGGGCGCCACCGTAGGCTGACGCGATGACCAACGTTGTGATCGTGGACGCCGTCCGCACCCCCATCGGCAAGCGCAATGGAGGCCTCGCCTCTCTTCATCCCGGCGAGCTTCTCGCCAAGGTCCAGCGGGCCATCATCGAACGAACCGGCATCGACCCGGCCGCGATCGGCCAGGTCGTGGGTGGCTGCGTCAGCCAGGTTGGCGAGCAGTCCTACAACATCACTCGCAATGCCTGGCTCAGCGCTGGCCTGCCCCTTTCAGTGGCCGCCACCACAGTCGACACTCAGTGCGGGAGCAGCCAGCAGGCCACCAACCTGGCCACAGCGCTGATCAAGGGCGACATCGTCGACATCGCCATGTCCTGCGGTGTGGAAGTGATGAGCCGCGTGCCGATCGGCAGCAACAGCAGCAAGGCGCTGGGCCTCGGTGTGCCGATTCCGAAGACCTACTTCGAGCAGTACGAGATGACCTCGCAGTTCGAAGGTGCCGAGCGCATCGCCGATCTCTGGAACGTCACCCGCGACGACACCGACGCGTTCGCCCTTGCCAGCCAGCAGCGCGCCGCCCAGGCATGGGCCGAGGATCGCTTCGCCGGCCAGTACCTCACCGTCGAGGCGCCCGACCGCGACGAAGAGGGCAACCTCACCGGCACGTTCCACACGGTGGCCCGCGACGAGGGCATGCGCGAGACAACGCTCGAGAAGTTAGCGACGCTGAAGCCCGTCGGCCGCCCGAACGGCGTGCACACCGCTGGCAACAGCAGCCAGATCAGCGATGGCGCCAGCGCCGTGTTGATGATGACCGAAGAGCGGGCTGCAGCCCTCGGCCTGAAGCCACGCGCCCGCATCGTCGATACGTGCCTCGTCGGCGTCGACCCGGTGTTGATGCTCACCGGGCCGATCGATGCCACGCAGAAGATGCTCGCCCGCACCGGCCTCAGCATCGACGACATCGACACGTTCGAGATCAACGAGGCGTTTGCTTCTGTCGTGCTGGCGTACCAGAAGGCGGTCAACGCCGACCCGTCGAAGGTGAACCCGAACGGCGGCGCAATCGCTCTCGGCCACCCGCTGGGTGCCACCGGCGGGTTCCTGCTCACCAAGGCGCTGTACGAACTCGAGCGCACCGGCGGCCGTTACGGCCTCGTGAGCATGTGCTGCGGCGGCGGTTTGGGTACCGGCACGATCATCGAACGGCTCTGAGCATTCGACGATAAAGAGGATCCATGCGCTACGCGTGGGTCGTCTGCTCCTTGATGATCGTCCTCACGGCGGCGTGCTCCGGCACGCCGCCGTCTCGCGCTCCAACGGACATAACCGCGCTCACACCGAATGCCACACTCGTGAAGGTCGTCGACGGCGACACAATCGACGTGCTCGTGCACGGCCGCAAGGAGCGCGTGCGCCTGATCGGTATCGACACGCCGGAGACGAAGAAACCGAACACTCCCGTGCAGTGCTTCGGCCCGGAGGCCAGCGCGTTCACGGCTGCGCTGCTGCCCAAAGGCATCGCGCTGTACCTCGAGCGCGATGTGGAGCCACGCGATCCCTACGACCGCCTACTGGCCTACGTATATCTGGCCGATGGCACGTTCGTGAACCTCGAGATCGTGCGCCAGGGATACGCCCACGCGCTGACGATCGCGCCCAACATTGCCCACAGCAGCGAGTTCGTGCACGCTGCCCACGATGCGCATGCGGCGGATGCGGGGTTGTGGGGCAAGTGCAGCGGGTAGCGTTCGGCTGATGAGCACCGCTTCGGAACGTTCCCTTACCGAACGCCTCGGGTACTCGCCTGGCACGCGCCTGGTCATCATCTCCTGCGACGACCTCGGCAGCTGCCACGCAGCGAACGAAGGGGTGTTCGACGCGCTTCACAACGGCGTCGCCACATGCGCCAGCCTCATGGTGCCCGCACCATGGGCGCGCCACGCAGCAATGCGCATTGCGCCCACCGACGACATCGGCGTGCACCTCACGCTCAACTGCGAACACGAGGCCTACCGCTTTGGGCCGATCACACACTCGCCGTCGCTGTTGTCGGGTGAGGGTGGCTTTCCTCGCGAGGTCGACGACCTGTGGCAGCACGCCGACCCCGCCGAGGTGCTGCGCGAGTGCCGCGCCCAGATCGAGCGCGCGCTGGCATGGGACGTCGACGTCACACACCTGGCTCCTCACCTGTCGGTCATCACGCTGCGTCCCGAGTTCTTCGACGTGTACCTCGAACTCGCCATCGAGTTCCGGTTGCCGATCCGCTTGCCCTCCAGCATCAGTGCCGAGCAGGCCGGATTCCCGTTCAGGAAGCTGGCTGCGGAAGAGGGCGTGGTGTTCCCCGATCACTTCGACCACGACTGGCGCGCCGGTAGCCGCGAGCGCGTCTACGACGCTATTCGCAACTTGCCGGCGGGTGTCAGCGAGATCCATGTGCAACCGGTGATCGACACCCCTGAGGTTCGTGCCATCTCGGCTGCTGCAGAACTCTGGATCGATGACCACGAGTTGGTCACTTCCGATGACACATTGCGCGAGCTGATCCTTGAATCGGGCGCGGTGCCCATTGGGTATCGAGAGCTCAGGGGCGCAATGCGAGCCGGCTGATCGCCGCCGCTGCCGAGCCGTTGCTCAGCGCTGCCAACAACACACCCGTGCTGCCGGTGCTCTTCAGCTTGCCCTGCATGAACGCGACCGATGCCCCGAGCGATGCGTCGCCAGCGGCGATCGTCACCACGACCTCGGCATCGTCGGGGCCGTCGACGGCCTCGTCGTTCTTCCCGAAGGCCACCCGGTACTGGATGCTCATTCGCCGATGCCCAGCACGCGTTCGCTGACCCCGGCAAACAGGTCGTCCTCCAGCTCGCCGTCGGCAGGCACACCCACCAGCGAGCGTGCCAGAATCCAGTCCTCCCAGGGGTACACATCAGCCAACTGCTCGTCCGACAACCCGAACCACCACGGTTCCTTGGGGTCGACCTGCGTGGCGTGAGCGCGTAGCGACCCGCTACGCGCCGACAGGTAGGCCGAGATCTCCAGTTTGGTGGTGATGCGGTCGTCGTGGCCAGGTCGATCGAGCCATGCCTGGTCGTACGGTGACTCGCCCCGGTGGCGAATCATTCCCTCGTGGACCGCCACCATCCGAGCACGCGACCATACCGAGTAATACATCTTCAGTGGCTGCCACGGCTCGCCCGCCTCTGGGTACCAGGCTGGGTCGCCGGCGCGTTCGAACGCGGGGATCGAGATGTCGTGCACCTTCACGTGGTCGGGGTGCGGGTAGCTGCGCTGATCGTCGCCGTAGGTGATGATCACTTGCGGCCGCTCGCGACGGATGACCACCACGAGACGACCGACCGCCTCGTCGAGCGGAGCCGTGTGGAAGCAATCAGGATGCTGGTTGGCGACGCTGTCGACCATTCCCGAGTCGCGATAACCGAGCATCACGACCTCGTCGAAGCCGATGATCTCGGCCGAGCGGGCCAGTTCGCCGGGACGCACTTGGGCCAACAGCAACTTTTCCTGTTCGGGGCTCAGCCCATGGAACGGCTGACCCGATTCACGCAGGCCAGGGTTCTGGAGGTCGCCCTCCTCGCCACCCGTGCAACACACCAGCACCGTGCGCACACCCTCGGCGTGATAGCGGGCCAGAGTGGGCGCGCCCTTGGACGCTTCGTCGTCGGGGTGCGCATGCACGGTGAGTACACAGAGCGAATCGGCCACGGGGAGCACGTTATCCGTGACCTTTCCTCTCGCGCTGCCACCCGGCCGGGTGGGCCGACACCTAGGCTGCACCCCGTGCGCCGTGCCGTCCTGCTCACCTCTGTCTGCCTCGTGATCCTGATCGCTGGTGGCTGCCGCCACGATGGGCGCGCACTGCGCCCAGCCGGTCCGGGCCAACAGTCCTCCATCTCGACGCTCGCCGCCCCATCGGTCACCGACGGGATCGGGGAGCCCAGCACCACCGGGCTGCCGCTCCCGGCCGGGCTCACGGTCACCGCACCGTGGCGTGACGGCGCCGCGATCGACCCCCGCTACACATGCGACGGAACGAATCTGGCACCGGCACTGTCGTGGAGTACTGCTCCGGCAGGCACCGTGGAGATCGCGATCACACTCACCGACGTCGACGCTCCCGAGTTCGTCCACTGGGCAATCGCCGGTCTTTCGCCCAGCAGCACATCCATCGCCGAGAACACGGTTCCCATCGGCGCCTACGAGGGCACGAATGGGAACGGAGTCGCTGGCTACACCGGCCCGTGCCCGCCCGCAGGTGAGACGCACAACTACCTCATCACCGTCTACTACCTGGGCCAGCCCTCAGGTTCCAGCGACGGAGCCGCCGGCCTCGACCTCATCGATGCGATCCAGTCGGCGGAATTGGACGAAGGTTCGGTCACAGGTTCCTTCAGTCGGGCATGATCCCGACCGATAACCACCAAGTACCAATGCTCGACATGCAAGGATGACGATCATCAACGAGTTGCTCCCTTCGCTGCCGGTAGGCCTGTTCCAGGCTGACCGCGATGGCCGCATTACAGCGGCCAATGCAGCATTCGGCGCGCTCGTCATCGGGTCCACATCGTCCCCCGTCGGTCTGCCACCGTGGAGCAACGCTCACCCCGGAGACCGGGCGTCGGCGGAACTCGCATGGCGCCGAGCTGTCGAACTCGATGGGCCAGTGCAGCTGGACTTCCGTGTGTGGCACGGCGACGGCCAGATGACCTGGGTACGCATCGATGCCGAACCCGTTCGCGACGAGTTCAACCGAGTGGCCAGTTATGGCGGCTCTGCGCTCAACCAGACCGAGAACGTTCGCCGCGAGCAACTCCTCGATCGACTCACCGGAGTGGTCTGCTCCACTGAAGACTCCGTGATCATCCTCGACCGCAACGGAGCGCCGGTGTTCACCAACCCGGCGGCGCGTGCGCTGTTCGGCGTCGGCGACGAGCTCGATCTTGTGCGCGACCCCGGCGCCCGCGGCCTGCTACAAGCGATCCGCGACCAGGTACCCCGCGCCGTGATGGACAGCAACGAGAGCGGCACCTGGTCGGGCGAGGTCGGTTTCCGCGGCCCCGACGGCCTCGAGCGCACACTCGATATCGATCTGCTGTTGCAGCGTTCGCCCGATGGACTCGTCGAGTACTGGGGCGGCGTGGCTCGCGACATCACGGCCGCCAAACACCTGCAGCTGGAGCTCACCCGGCAGGCCAACCACGATCCGCTCACGGGCCTTCCCAACCGCTTGAAGTTGCAGCGCTCGGCAGCCGACGCACTCGACGGCATCCGCGGCACCCGCAACAACGTTGCCATCCTGTTCGTGGACGTCGACCGTCTCAAAGAAGTCAACGACACCGTCGGGCACGATGTCGGCGACGCGCTGCTCATGCAAGTTGCGCATCGCATCGCTCACGCCACTCGCCCCTCCGACATCGTCGCCCGCATCGGCGGCGACGAGTTCGTCGTGCTGTGCGACGGGGGAATCGACGAGCACAGCGCACTGGAACTCGCCGAGCGCATTCGACATGCGCTCAGCGGCCGCGTGATGGTGCAAGGAGTCGAGGTCGACTTGTCCGTCAGTATCGGCGTCGCTCTCTGCCCGGCGCTGGAGATGGAGGGTGTCGGCGGCAGCGAGGCCGCCGTCGAGCTCCTTCGCAACGCCGACATCGCGATGTATCAGGCCAAGCGCCGCGGTCGTTCACGCTGCGAGGTCTACTCCGATGCCATGCGCGTCGAATCGCGCCAGCACAAAGAACTGTCCTCACGGCTCGAGCGGGCTCTCGCTTCGGGCGAACTGCATCTGGCGTACCAGCCAATCATCTCCACCCACAGCGGTCGCGTGGCCGGCGCCGAGGCATTGCTGCGCTGGGACCACCCCGAGCGAGGAACGTTGCTGCCGGCGCAGTTCCTGCACCTGGCCGAAGAGTCCGGAGCGATCGTGCCGATCGGCGATTGGGTACTGCGTCAGGCGTGCCTCGACGCACGCGCATGGCTCGATGCCGGCCTCGTCGATCGCGGCTTCAGTGTGCACGTCAACGTCGCCGCCCGTCAGTTGGCCGAGGGCACGTTCGTCGAGCGGGTGCTCGCCACCGTCCGTCAAATGGAGCTCAGCCCACATCAGCTCACGCTCGACTTCGATGAGAGCACGCTGAACGACGGCCAGCCAGGCACGCTGCGTTCGCTGCAGGCGTTGCGCCGCTTCGGAGTACAACTGTCGCTCGACAACTTCGGCACCGGTATCTCCTCGCTCACTGCGCTGCGCACCTGTACGGCCGACGTGCTGAAGCTCGATGGTTCGGTGGCCCGCATGCTCGGCACCAGCGGCAACGACGACCCCATCGTGCGGGCCATCATTCAGTTGGCCCATGCGCTCGATATGCAGGTCGTGGCCGAATGGGTCACCTCGGCCGATCAGCTGCGCCGCCTGCGTGTGCTCGGCTGCGATCTGGTGCAAGGGCATCTGCTCGGCGAGCCCATCGGCGCCGACGTCTTCGCCGCCCGCACCAGTTGAGTCATCAGCTCACGAACGTCCTCACGTTCGCGGTGCTCGGGTTCATGGGGTATCGCCTCGTTACAGGCGTGCAACGTTCCCGCAGCGCTGACGGCCGCGCTGTCATCCGCAAGGTGTGGCACAACGCCGGTTGGCGTCACTTGTGGCCCGTACCGCTGTTGCTCACCGCCGTCATCGCCGCGGCCACTGCGCTGATGCAGGTGCCGGGGTTGGACTGGGGATGGTGGAGCGCCATGGGCGGCGACGGCAACCCGGTGTTCGGTAGTTCCCAAGCCACCGCCGGCACTATGTGGGAATGGTTGATCCCAGTGCTGTTCATCACTCTGCTGCTGCCGGCGCTGCCCCTATTCGCCTATGCAGAGGAACGACTGTTCCGCACCGGAGCGGAGGACTGGTCGGGTCAGCGGAGGGCGCTGAAGGTCGTCCAGTTCGGGTTGATCCACGCGGTGATCGGAATCCCGATCGGCGCCGCCCTCGCGCTGTCGCTCGGTGGGGCGTACTTCATGTGGGTGTATCTGCGCCGGTACGCCGACACCCGCGACCGGGTCGACGCGACCATCGAATCGACGACGGCCCACGCGGTCTACAACGTCACGATCATTCTGATCGTCATCATCACAGTGATGATCGGCGCTCTGGCGTGAGACACGGTAGGTAACCTGGCGAGGTGTCCTCCGCCGACCCCGCACTCCACCGCTGCTACCGACACCCCGACCGCGAGGCCGGGCGCAGCTGCACACGCTGCGGAAAGCCGGCGTGCAGCGACTGTCTCGTACAAGCGCAGGTTGGTTCACACTGCCTCGATTGCGCGAAGGCCGCACGCCCCGATGTGAAGACCCGCGCCAAGCTGGCGAGCTCACAGCTCCTCACGCCAGTGACCTACTCGATCATCGCGATCAACGTCGCCGTGTTCATGTGGATGGGCGCCTCCGACTCACAGTCGTTTGCTGGGACGGCCACCAAGCTGCACGGCGATCTCGGCCTCAGCAAGACGATCCTGCAGGGACAGAGCCGCTGGGACAGCAACTCGGCCATCTATCCGGCACACCAGTGGTACCGGCTGATCACCTCCGGCTTCATCCACTTCGGACTGTTCCACTTGGCAATGAACATGCTGCTGCTGTTCCAACTCGGCAAGCTGCTCGAGCGAGCGCTGGGTACTGTGCGGTTCTCGCTGCTGTACACCGCCGCGTTGCTGGCAGGTTCGCTGGGTGTGTTACTGGTGGACGGCGGTGCCCTCACCGGCGGCGCGTCGGGCGCCGTGTTCGGCTTGATGGCGGGCGCGGCAGTGGGCCTGCACCGTCGCGGCATCAACGTGTTCAGCACAGGGATCGGCATGACGTTGGTGCTGAACCTCGTATTGACGTTCTCGATCCGCGGCATCTCGATCGGCGGGCACGTCGGCGGCGCAATCGCCGGGGCCATTCTCGGTTGGCTGATGCTGGCACCGAGTTGGAAGCCGGTGCCGAAGTGGGCGACCTACGCGGCCCCGGCTGTCGTGATGCTCATCTCGGTGATCGGCGCGGTCATCGTCGTCGGCTGACGCTCATCTCCGGACGAGGTCGGGAAACCTTGTGAGACCCCTTCCGTATGGTTCGGGGTATGGCCCACAGCACCCACACCACCCAGGCCCCCGAGCAACTGGCGCTGCTGTCGCCGGCCGAGATCCCGGTTCAGTTCCGGCTCGACCAGCACACCCGCCAACTCGGGCTGGCACGTATCGCCTCCATCAAGGCCCAACTCGCCGCACTGCGGGCGGACGCCAACCCCGCACCTGCAGTCCCCGCCACCAGGGTCAGGCCCTCCACACCCACCCGCCGGGCGGCGTAACCGCAGTCGCAGCCGGCCAGCAACGCTGGCCTGGCGTTCAGCTCGCGCTGGGCGCCAGGCTACGCACCGCGTCCCAGTGCTTCAGATCGGGGTCGAGCGGCAGAATGGCCAGAGAACTGGTGGTCACTCCGTTGTCGAAGTAGCGCTGGATCGTCGCCCGACACTGTGCCGGTGAACCGTGCACCACTAACTGGTCCACTACCTCGTCCGGGATCGCTGCCAGCGCCGCCTTGCGGTCACCTGCCTTCCAGGCATCCCACATACCCTGCAGCGCCGGGCCACGGCCCAGCCACTCTTGGAACGCGGCGTACACCGGCACGTTCATGTAGGCGGCGATGGCGAACTTGGCCGCAGCCCGCACCACTTCGGCGTTCTCGCTGGGACAGCAGAAGATGCGCGCGACGATCTCCTTCTCCTCGCCGCCAGCTGCGTCACGGACCACTGAGGTCACCTGAGGCACATCGTCCGGGCTCAGCCAGTTGATGATCGCCCCATCACCCTCGCGTCCGGCGAGGCGAAGCATTCCTTCGCGCAACGCGGCCACGAGAATCGGGGGTTGCTGTTCGGGACGCACTCCCAGGCGGAAGCCACTGACTTCGAACGTGTCGAAGCTGCCGCTCACCTTCTCGCCGGTGAAGGCCTCACGCAGGAAGCGCACGACATCGCGCACCTTCTTGTACGGCTGCTCGAACGGCACGCCGTTCCACTTCTCGACGATGACGTTGCTACTACTGCCGATACCGATTGCAAAGCGGCCAGGTGCTGCGTCAGCCATTGATGCCACGCACTGAGCGAAACATGCTGGCGACCGGGTGTACGCGGGGATGATTGCCGTGCCCAACCGCAGACGCGGCTCCCATGCAGCAGCGAGGGCCAGCGGAGTAAAGCCATCGGCACCGTCGCTCTCGGCCGACCAGATGTCGGTGTAGCCAAGGTCGGCCAACTCGGCGAGCTTCTCGCGGTGACTGTGCAGCGGCCCGGGGAGGGGCACGGTCATACCGGGGCGAATGGGCAGGCTCATCAGGATCCCTTCTCGGCGTCGGCGGGCGACGTGTTGTCTTTCCAATACCGCACGATGCAGCTCTGGCTGGCCGTCGCCATCAACGTGCCATCCTCGGCGAACATGTGCACCAGCCCGTGTCCGAAACCTCGATTCACGGCGTGCGCCCGAATGTCGAGGAGCACCCATTCCGTCGGCACCAGGTTCACCACCCGCAGGGTGTTGTCGAGGCTGTTGCCGCCACCGCGAACACCCAAGGCCTGACCAACACCGAACGGTACGAAGTCGCCCAACACGGCGAGCGTCGTGGCGTCGACGCCGTCGATCACCTTGGGGATGCGCGCCCACATCAGCGTCTGCCCGTCGCCCTCAGCACCGGGCAACTCCGACGGGTTGCGACCCTTGATGATCCGCTGATCCATCTGCTCGCCGATGGTGTTCTCGAGGTCGTGACGGTACTCCCGGTCGCCGCACTCATCCGGCGACGGCACCGTCGGCATGCGCTCCCACTGACCGGAACGATCGAAGGCTCGGTCACCCAGCGCAGCGTTGACGGTGAGGATCTCGCGGTTGCCGACATGGCACACCGCCCGAGCCTGCGACATCTGATGTCCCTGTACCGCGACCGTGACATCGATGTCGAGCACCTCGCCGCAGCGGGCGTACGACAAGTACTGCGACGTGGCCCACACCACGTTGCGGCCGGTGGTGCCCTCCAGTGCCGAAATGGCGGCACCCAGCCCGGCACCACCCCACAGGAAGTTGCCCATGGTGATCAGCCGAGAGGTGACCTCCATCGACCAGCGATACGGGTTGTGACTCTGTGTGAGCCCGAGGAACGTTCGGCTGTCCATGTGACGACGACTCTAGGTGACAGGGCGGTCTGGGCGGCAGGGCGGCGGCCCGAGGGCCCGATGGAAGTGTTGGGAGTACAGTGTTGAGCCATGGGCGACACACCGTGGCAAGGGGACGCCTGCTCGCTCGTCGAGGAATTCCGGGCCGGCCGCAGATCACCAGCTGAGGAGCTCACTGCGACATTGGCTGCGATCGAGGCCAGCACGCTGAATGCGTTCTCGTTCTTGGCGCCGCAGGAGGCTGAGTTCGCTGCGGCTACCGCCGACGTCAGCAAGCCGTTCGGCGGCGTACCACTCGGAGTCAAGCAACTCGACTCGGTGCAGGGTTGGCCCGATACGCACGCATCCGTGCCACTGCGCGACCAGATCGCCGGTCACACCAGCACGATGGTGCAGCGCCTACGCGACATCGGCGGCGCAGTGACGATCGGGCAGACGACGGCCAGTGAGTTCGGCGGCGTCAACGTCACCCGCACGGTGCTCCACGGCGCCACGCACAATCCCTGGCAACACGGGCGAACACCCGGCGGCAGCAGCGGCGGGGCGGCAGCCGCGGTGTCCGGCGGCCTGTTGACGCTCGCGACGGCCGGAGACGGCGGCGGCAGCATCCGTATCCCCGCTGGCTTCACTGGGCTGGTCGGGCTGAAGGCGACGCTGGGCCGCATCCCGCGCGGGCCGAAGTCGAAGTACGGCAACCTCACCGTCACCGTCGGCTGCGTCTCGCGTTCAGTGCGCGACACCGCCCGCTGGTTCGACGTGTGTAACGGCTTCGACCCGGGCGACCCCATCAGCCTGCCCCGCGTCGAGGGGTGGGAGGCGAGCCTCGGAACCCATCTCGCAGAGTTGCGCGGGGCCCGCGTGGCGTTCGCTCCTGACTGGGGCAACGCCACGGTGTCGCCCGTGATGTGGGAGCTGCTCGAAGCAGCCGGGGTCGAGCTCGTGCAGCACCTCGGCATGAAGCGCGTCGATGGGGCAGAAACTGCAGTACCGCGAATGGGAACGGCGTGGGCGATCAGCGGCAACCTGGAGATCGAAGAGCAGTTGCGCAGCCTGTGGCCCGAGTGCGCCGACACGCTCACACCGGAGATCCGGTTCGGCCTGACGATGACGCAAGGTGCCTACAACTCCGCTGTGCGCGGCAAGATCGAGCGGCGGCGCATGGAGGTCAACGAAGCGATGGCCCGGATCTTCGACCCCGCTGACGGTGTCGACTTCGTGATGACCGCCACCAATCCGGACATCGCGTTCGACGCTGAAGGGCCGCTGCCCGGCGTGTTCGGTGGCCTCGACGCCGGGCAGGGCAACAACGGGAGACTCACATTCCCCGCCAACCTGCATGGCAACCCGGCGATCTCCGTCCCGGCTGGCACCGTCGACGGCCTGCCGATCGGCCTGCAGATCCTTGGTCGTCACTTCACCGAGCCACTGCTGCTCGACCTCGCGCTCTCCCTCGAGCGCACTCGGCCCTGGCCCTTGGTGGCCCCCGGCGCCCCCGCATGACATCCGCTGTCCACACGCGCCTCAACACCCAACAACGACTCTTGGCCGCCGGCCTGGTGCTCGCGGTCTCGCTGGTTGCCTTCGAGTGGACAGCGGTGATCACGGCGCTGCCGACCATCACCGACGAGCTCGGTGGCGACTCGCTGTACGGGGCAGCGATCGCGATCTACACCCTGGCGAACCTGGTGTCGCTGGTGGTCGCCGGCGAACTCGCTGATCGCAAAGGCCCCGCATTGCCGTTCACGATCAGCATCGCGATGTTCACCAGCGGGCTACTCGTCGCCGCCTTCGCCCCGTCGATGGTCTGGATCGTGATCGGTCGCGGCATCCAAGGGCTCGGCACCGGCGCGTTCTCCCCCATCGGGTACGCCCTCGTCACCCGAGCGTTCCCAGCTGATCGTCGACCGATGATCTACGCCTATCTGTCCGCAGGGTGGGTGTTGCCCAGTCTGTTCGCCCCAGCGTTGTCGGGTTGGATCACCGATCAGTTCGGCTGGAAGTGGGTCTTCCTCGGGCTCGTACCGGCGGCACTGGCCGTCGGAGCGCTCGCAGTGCGCCCGATGCTGCCGTATCGGCCGGTCGAAATGGAACGACGCCGAACGCGTATCCCATCTGCGTTCGGCGCAGCGATTGGCATCGGCGCGATTGTCACCGGCCTGCAATACGCCAATCCCGCGGCGGTAGCGGCCTCCGTTGCGATCGGCATTGCCGTCGGTCTGCCCGCGTTGCGTCATCTGTTTCCGCCAGGTGTGCTGCGCGCACGGCACGGCTTCCCGGCGATCATCGCCTGTCGCCTCCTCGCCACGGCGGCCTTCCTCGGCGTGGACAGCTTCGTACCCTTGGCGGCAGACCGGATCCACGGCGCCCGACCATTCGTGCAGGGGTTCATCATCATCGGGGCCGCATTGTTGTGGACAGTCGGGCAATGGGTCCGAGCGAGACGGCCCGCCAACAACCCTGCTCGCGCTATCCGCCAGGGCTACATCGTGATGCTGCTCGGTATCGGCTTGACCGCGCCGGTGCTGTGGTCGCACTGGCCGCTGTGGGCGACGTTCCTCGGTTGGGCAATCGGCGGCCTCGGAGTGGGGCTGTTGTACAACCCCGCCACCGTCTCGGCGATGAGCTATGCCGAGGAGGGCCGGGAGGGTGAAATCAGCAGCCAGGTGGCGCTCGCCGACAGCGTCGGGTTCTCGCTGATGGGTGGAATTGGCGGCGCAACGGTGGCGCTCTCCGATCGCACCGAGTGGTCACTCACTGGCGCACTCGCCACCAACTTCGCGATCGCAGCAGTACTGGCAGCAATCGGAATCTTCGCGGCACGCCGCGTCAGAGCACACGCCCGTCCTGCAGCCTGAGCGTGCGCGTGCGGCGCACGTTGGTGAGCAGCGAACGGTCGTGGCTCACCAACAACACGGTGCCGGGAAACGTCTCCAGCGCTTGCTCGAGCTGTTCGATAGCCGGCATGTCGAGATGGTTCGTCGGTTCGTCGAGCACAATGCAGTTCGAACCCTTCGCCATCAGCAACGCCAGCACGGCGCGGGTGCGTTCGCCTGGTGAGAGCGACTCGGCCGGGCGGCCGACATGCGCTGCGGCGATGCCGAACTTGGCCAGCAGTGTGCGGGCCTCGCTGACCACCATCCCTGTCGCTCCCAGAAACGCGTCCAACACCGTGGCCGCCCCGGTCAGTTGTTGCCGCGCCTGCTCCAAGCGGCCGACCACGACACCGGGACCACCCCACCGCGTGCCGCCCGTCAGCTCGATCTCCCCCAGCAATGCGCCGAGCAGCGTCGACTTTCCACTGCCGTTCGGCCCTTCGATGACCACACGCTCGCCGTAGCCGATCTCGAGGTCGATCGGCCCAAGCGTGAACGAGTCGCGCTCCACTACAGCATGCTCGAGACGCGCCACCACGTCGCCGCTGCGTTCGACCGTGGCGATCTGTAGCCGCAGTTGCCACGCCTCACGCGGTTCTTCCACAACATCCAACCGCTCAAGCATCTTCTCGGTACGGGCGGACTTACCGGCGAGTTGCTCACTCTGGTTGACCTTGAATGCTTTGGCATTCTTGTCGTTGTCGTCGGGTTTCTTCTTCGCCTTCGACACACCCTGCGTCGCCCACTCCCGCTCACGTTGTGCGCGTCCGGCCAGCGACGATCGTTTGTTGTCGTACTCGTCGTACGCCTGACGCGCTTGGTCGCGCGCCACCTCGCGTTCGCGCAGGTACGCATCCCACCCACCGGCGAAACGTGTGCTTCGGTGACTGAACTCATCGATTTCCACCACGTGAGTGATGGTGCGCTGCAAGAACGTGCGGTCATGGCTGACGATCACGCACCCTGCAGCCTGACCGACCACGAACTTCTCGAGCAGGTCGAGTCCATCAAGGTCGAGATCGTTGGTCGGCTCATCCAGTAGGAATACGTCGAACCGCGCGAGCAGCAGAACGGCGAGACCCACCCTGGCGGCCTCACCACCGGACAGTACGGACATCCGCTCATCGAGGAGGCGGGCGTGGAGACCGAGGCTGGCCCACACCTCACCGACGCGCGAGTCGAAGTCCGCAGCGCCGATTGCCAGCCACCGGTCGAGTGCATCGCTGTACTGATCGTCAGCGCTGCCGTCACCAACGGCCATGGCTGTCGTTGCCGCATCGAGCGCGTCCTGTGCGGCAGCCACACCGGTGCGTCGCGCGAGGTGTTCGCTCACCGTCTCCTCGGTGCGGTCGGGTTCCTGGGCGAGGTAGCCGACGATCGCGTTCGCCGGGTTCCTCGTGATGGTGCCCTTATCAGGCCGCAGCTGATCGGCCAGCACCTTCAGCAGCGTCGACTTACCGACACCGTTCGGTCCCACAAGGCCCACACGCTGGCCGGGGTCGACGGCGAACTCGAGTCCTTCGAAGAGGTGTCGGGCACCGAGCGCCAGTGCGAGCTCACGGACATGGATCGAGGCGGTCATGGGACTCAGAGTCTGCCCGGCTGCACTTCGGAGCGCGCCACCAACTCACCAAAAACCCCGTCTGTGTCGCGGCCCTGATCTCGGTGTTCCGCCGTCCGGGCCGCGACACAGACGCCGCAAATGCGTGGGGTGGAGAGTGGCCGTCAGCGTCCGATGACGGCGCGACCGACGACTTCGCGCATGATCTCGCTCGTGCCGCCATAGATGGTCTGGATGCGGCTGTCGGCCCAGGCGCGAGCGATCGGGTACTCGAGCATGTAGCCATACCCACCGTGCAGCTGCAGACAGCGGTCGACCAGCTTGTTCTGCAGCTCCGTGCAATAGAACTTCGCCGCCGACGCCTGCTCCGCAGACAACGCGCCGGCGGTGTGGAGTTCGATGCAGCGGTCGACGTAGACCTGCGCCACCTGGGTCTCTGTGCTCAGCTCTGCCAACAGGAACTTGCTGTGCTGGAACGACGCCACGGACTGACTGAACGCCATGCGTTCCTTGGTGTAAGCAATCGTCTGGTCAAGCGCCGCCTGGCACACGGACAGCGCCCCCACCGCCATGTTCAACCGCTCTTGGGCCAGGTTGAGCATGAGGTAGTAGAACCCCTTGCCTTCCTCACCCAGCAGGTTGGCAGCCGGCACTTCGACATCGCTGAAGAACAACTCTGCGGTGTCCTGCGAATGCATGCCCAACTTCTCGAGGTTGCGACCACGTTCGAACCCCTTCATGCCGCGCTCGAGGACGAGCAGGCTGATGCCGCGGTGCTTCTGCGTAGGGTCGGTCTTGACGGCCACCACGACGACGTCGCTGTTGATGCCGTTGGTGATGAACGTCTTGCTGCCGTTGACGACGTAGGTATCGCCGTGCTTGACGGCCGTGGTGCGCATGTTGGCAAGATCGCTGCCAACACCGGGCTCGGTCATGGCGATCGCACCGATGAGCTCACCGGTGCACATACCAGGCAGCCAACGCGTCTTCTGCGCATCGTTGCACAGGCCGAGGAAGTACGGCAGCACGATGTCGTTGTGCAGCGTGAAACCCATCGCTGAACCGATCGCACCTACGTAGCTGACGGCTTCTTGCATGACTGCGGCGAAGCGGTAGTCGTCGGTTCCCCCACCGCCGTACTGCTCGGGCACCGTGAGCCCGAGAAAGCCATCGGCGCCAGCCTTCAACCACACTTCCCGGGGGGTGATGCCATCCTTCTCCCACTGTTCGTGGTTGGGCACCACTTCCTTGGCGAGAAAGGCATTGAACGCCGCACGGAACTGCTCGTGCTCATCGAGATAGACGGTACGGGGGATGTCGCGCATGACATCAGAGTAATTTGAAAATCAGACTTCACCTATTCCTGAAGGCGCGCCTTCAGCCGCTGAGCACGGCACGAGCCACCAGGTCAGTACCGAAGGCCGTCAGAATCGCCAGGTAGAGCAGACCCGTGGCGGCCATCACCGCCGAGTAGTAACGCTCGCGCAACGCCGCCCGGGTGACCCACACCAACACGATGGTGCCCACAGCGCACGCTGCCCAGAACCAGCCGAGTTGGCCGCTCCAGCCGTCATCGATGGAGCCGTTCCACACCGACACCATGCCAGTCGGCAGCAGCAGCGAGATGATCTCGAACGGCCACACCCAGCCCAGCACCTTCACCAGTTCGTTGAGGTGCCGCCGAGGCAGACCCGGCTGCACCAGGTACCAGTGACCCAGCAGCATCGCGTCGGAGACCGCACCCAGGAAGGCTGCGCCCGCAAAGGCACGCAGCAGCGACACCGCCGGATTACCACCAGCGTCGAGCGCCGCCGCAACCAGGCCTACCGCGCCCAGTGCCGGAGCAATGAGGTCGAGCCGCGGATCGAACTCGGGGCCCTCGGTACGAGTCGCGACCTCGCGCTCGATACCGGTCATCTCGGCAACGCGGGCGGAGCGGCGGTCGTGCTCATCGGTCTGACCCGACACACCGGCCTTGCGGCGGACAATCGACATCACCAATGCGAACAACGCGCCAACGGCAACTGCGATCGATGCCGCTTCGCGCACGGGCACGACATCGAAGTGGAACCCGAGCGCGGCAGCGCCGACGGCGAGCAACAGATAGTTGCCGCGCAACAGCCAGCCGTAGCCGACACCGACTTCGCGCCGGCGGGTGGTGAACCAGAGGAACAGCAGGCCACCGGCCGACCACTGCAGCAGCACCGTGGCGGCATCGAGGCGAATCACGCTTCGAAGGTTACGGAGATGGAGGCTCGCTGTGCGAACCTCCAGCGAATCATCACTCAGGAAACCGCAGATCGTGGCCGTCATGCGACGCCCCGACGCCTCGACGCCGTAGTGTCTCGAGCGATGTCTCGTCGTGGCGCACACGCGCTCCTCCTCGTCCTACCCGCATTGCTGCTCGCTGGATGCTTCACCGGCAAGCGTCCCCATTTCGAGGACAACCCGTTCCCTGCTGGCAGCCTCACCGGTGATGTCAACGTCGACTCGGTGCTCACGAAACTCGATGCGCCCGCCACCGGCCCCATCTCGGCCACGTACGACGTGCTCACCAAATACGGTGCGGTCACCCGCCCCGCGAGTGTGGTGCTGGAACCGGGCAGGCGCAGCGTCACCGTCGGCAACGTGCACTACATCCAGACCGAGACGCTGGCCGTTACCTGCACTGTAGATCTGTCGGCTCCGTGCACCGACAGGTTCGACGCGTCCAGAATCAGTGACACCCTGGCGACGGTTGATTTCTACGCGGCCGACACAGCAAAGCGACTGCGACGCGACAACCAGGCCAAGATCGGCCCGTCCGTTGCGCATGCCGAGACGTTCGCCGGGCAACCTGCCATCTGCGTCGACCTGCCAGTGTCGGGAGGCACCGCGGTCTACTGCGTGTTGAACGACGGCATGCTTGCAAAGCTCGACGACGGCGACCTGCTGATCACGTTGACCGCATTCACCGAAACCAGCGACCCCGCTGCGTTCGTCCCCCCGGGAGCATGACCCGGTCGCGCTCCGACACTCCTTCGTACACTGTGCAACGCATGCCCGAGAGCCATTGGACGCACAACCCGCAAGCAGACGTCGTATGTCCCAGCGACATCGTCTTCGGCCTCACCCGCCACACCACTGACGACGGGCAGCGTCGCTCTGAGCTGCGCCCCGGCTCAGCGTCACATGGCCTTGACGGGCTACCAGCGCCAGGCGTGTTGTTCATGTTGGCCGACACTGTGGTGGGTGGCCCGTGCGTGCGCATCGTGCACCCCACCGAGGTGATCGTCACCAGCAGCCTGCACATCGAGCTGTTCTCGCGCCCGTTCGCCGAGCACCCGGTGGTGGCCGGCGTCGGTGGCCAACCATCGCGCTACCAGGGCGGGGCGGTCAGCGCCTCCATCGTCCGGTCCGGCGACCTCGATGTCGCCTCGGTCTCCGGGCGCTTCGCCGTACTCCCCAACAGTGAACGCGCCGCCGGCGCGATCGGCGACCTCGCCCCACCTGCCAATTTCGACTTCAAACAGTTCAACGGCTCGGTGTTGCACACGCTGGGCGGCCGCGTGCTCGACCGCACCGCCGACACGCTCACGATGTCGTTTCTCGCCCATCCGGAACTCGCCAATGAACGCCTCGGACTGCACGGTGGCTGTGCCGCGCTGATGGGCGAACGGGCATGCGACGACCTCATCCGGTCGGTCGCCGCAGATGGCTACGACGTGCAGGCCGTCACCATGAATGCAGTGTTCTTTCGTCCCATTCCCGCCGACGGCGGGGAGTTGAAGTGCATCGCTACGGTGCAGCACTCCGGGCGCCAACTCATCGCCGCGCAAGCCGTGATGTTCACGCAATCAGGCAAGCCGGCGATCGTCGTCGATGTGATCGCGGGTGGCGTGGTCGGCACCTGACGGCCCAGACGGCGCGCTCGGTTCAGCCGTCCCGATGCGGCGAGTAGACGCACCTCAGCGGCGGTCAGTCAGAGCTTGCGGTCGGCACGGAACTGCGCGACGAGGGCGTTGGCGTGTCCGTGGCCGAGCCCGTGGTCGCTCTTCAACATCGCCACCATCTCGGAGTGACGCACCGGCGGCATCGCGTCCAGCAGCGACATCCAGTGTGCGATGGGCATGCCGTACTTCTTCTCGATCGACGGGAAGTATGACGCCGGCCCCTTCAGCTGCTCTGCCACAGCGAGACTGTAGCCGCTGCCGTGGCCGACCCGATACGAGATCACGTTCGCTTCGGCGCGCTCCGTGCGGCGATCTCGGCCAGCCGAGCACGCACCATGTGCTTCACCAGCGGCTTCGGCAAGGGTCGATAAATGGGGACCCGATGTGTGGACTGTAATGCGAGCGACCAGATCGCTGTTCTGAGTCAGCCCATCTTCAGGTCCACGGGCAGGCCCTCGCTCGCCTCGACCAGCGCGTGTGGCTCGATGCCGAACGGGGCCTGCCGCGAATGTCGTTTGGACGCTGACTCCCACTGCCGTTCAGCGAACCTTGCGACGCTCCATCTTCGGGATTCCCGGAGTGGTGTCGTTGATGGCCCAGCTGATGATCACCTCAGGCGTGATCCGGAACCGAGGCGAGCCGCCGCTGTCCTCGATGACAGCGGTGCCGATGACCTTGATGCCGCGGGGCGACCAGGGATCGGTCGACCCAAGGTCGTCGACGACAACGGACACGCGGGGGTTCGTCTGAATGTTGCGATACCGAACGGTGTGGGTGATGTCGAAGCCAGCCGTGACGATGTCGTCGCCGACAATCTGGAACACGACGGGGGCGACGTCAGGACGCCCCGTGGGTGATGCCGATGCAAAGCGCATCAGCGGCTGTGACTGGAGGTAGGCGATCTCCGCCGATGTGAACACGCTCATCACATGGCCTCGGAAGGTACCGGGTCGGCAACCGGAAACACATCGATGCCCCACCACGTCACCATTGGAAGCGACCGGAATGTGCACAGCACCATGAACTCCTTCACTTTGCATCCCTTCTGTCCTCGTCGATTCGAGGAACGACCACACGATCCCACCTCAACCGAGGTTGAGGTCAAGCAGAATGTTCTGGTGACCTCATCGAGCCTGAAATCTTCCGACCAACTGTCCATCGGCCAGGTCGCGGCCCGCAGCGGGATCAGCATCTCTGCGCTGCACTTCTACGAACGCGAGGGTCTCATCTTCAGCGTGAGGACGTCGGGAAACCAGCGCCGGTATGCGCGTGACGTCCTGCGCCGACTCGCCTTCGTCCGAGCTTCGCAGCGGGCGGGTATCCCGCTCGCCGACATCAGGGATGCGCTCAACGAACTCCCACTTCGGCGTACACCGAAGGAGCCGGACTGGGCACGCGTTGCGACGCGATGGTTGGAGGTACTCGGCCGACAGATCGGCTACTTGGAGCGCATCCGCGAGGATCTGTGGACCTGCATCGGGTGTGGATGCCTCTCATTCGACCGGTGCGCACTTGTAAACCCGGATGACCTGATGGCGACCGAGGGTGCGGGGCCTCGTCGCCTCCTGCCGGGCACACCGCGGCCGGAACCGGTGACGCTCGATCACGCGTGAGGTCAAGGTCGATGAACACCTTGAGGTGCGTCGTGTAGCCGAACGGCGGCATGCCACCGATGGCCGGCTACCGGGTCGTTCAAGCCCGCGATTCGACTCGGGTTACTCCGGGAGCGCGGTCGCAGCGACGACGAAGGCGTTGATTCTCCCGTCGAGGTCGGTTCGACCGAACGATCGTGCCACTGCTGATTCGGCTGCTGCTGTGGCGGCGTCGAGGTGACCGACGCCGCGGGCCTCGAGGAAGTTTCGCATCGGCGTGCCATGGCAGTACGCCGTCGCCACGACTGCACTGGTGGCTGCACGACTACGCGAGGCCACCTCCTCCACATCGATGGCCCCGTCAAACCCGGCAGCCACCAAGTCGGCGCGGATCACGTCCGGGAGGAAGTAGCCGTGCGGAATCCGCTCCATGAACGTGGGCGGGTCGTCCGGATACAGGTCGGCCACCGCAGAGGAAACCACCTGCGCAAACTCGTTGTGTTCAATCCGGTCCCAGACGTTGAACAGAAACCACCCTCCCGGCCGCAGCACTCTCAGGATCTCCCGGTAGCCCATGACTCTGTCGGGAAAAAACATCACGCCGAACTGGCAGACCACCGCGTCGAAGCTGGAGTCCGGGTACGGCAACTGCATCGCATCGGCCACCTGCCACTCCACCGGGCGCGCGGTGCCCACCCTCGATGCGTGCTCGACCATTGCCGCGCTCAGGTCGGTGGCGACAAGCGACACGGAGTCGGGCAGTGCCGCGGCCATCGCTCGCGTCACGGCGCCCGTACCGGACGCCACCTCGAGCACGTCGCAGACCCCGAGGGTTCGCACACGAGCGGTCAGATCCGCCGCGTAGGCGTCGAAGATCATCGGCACGAGATGGCGGTCATAGACGTCCGGGACCGCGCCCGAGAAATTGGTGCTATTTGCAGGTTCGTTCACTTTCGCGCTCCTCAAGGTTGGGATCAAACCCTTTCACACCAACGGGCGGCCTGCGACCGAACGACGGTGGCGGGCCGCGGCCGCCCGGCCTAGCACTCCACCCGGGGTGCCGCGCGCGAGCTAACCATCGATCGACCCCACACATCCGGCAGATCCATTTGGGCGGTCGATTGCACCTGAAGGGGGCGCGCAGAACACGCATTCGGCTCGGCCGAACTGTCCCTTCACGTCGCGGGTTTGACCGCAAACGTGCGGTAGGCCCCGTGACATAGCACCGAGGCTCGGCACCCGAACTGATTGAGAGGTCTGGGGCTGGTCAGCCCCGCTTGAGGTCGGTGACCGGGCCTTCGCTGGCCTCGACCAACTTGTGGGGCTCAATGCCGAACACGTCGTGCCAGGTGCCGGCGGCAGCCCACACTTCGTCGTACTGCAACAGATCCGGGTCGATGAACACCTTCAGGTGCGTGGTGTGGCCAACGGCGGTACGCCGCCGATCGGGTTGTGAATCCCGACCTCAGTGGTCGCGGAGTTCGTCTCGCAAGGACTCCAAGTAGGGCAACGCCATCTGATCCTTGGGACGGTTTGCAGCACGCTTTGAGTCGATGATGTCGTCGAGCGAAGCGATCCGCACGGAAAGCCCATCCGCAATCTCGACCATGATGGCCTGAGCGCTCCACTCGTCGAATCCCCCCAAGCCACCGGACGGGGTGAATGTGAGGTCGACGTCGCCGAAGTCGGTCACGAGGTTGAGCATGATCGGCATGTTGGCCAGGAATAGCCCGTCGATCGGCGCCGGAACTGGGTCACCACCCGTGCGGATCATCGCGTTCATGCGACGCAACGCCCGCCCGAGTCGATCGAGGTTCTCCGCCTGACGAGACGGCACGACGTCAATGTCCTGAGTGGGCAATGATGACCCGTGGACCACCGACGCAAACCCTCCGACGATGATGTACGCGACGCCCTCCTCGTTCAAGATCTGGCAGATCCGAACGGGGTCGAACATCAGCGTGCCCGACGGAGCGAGGCATGCGCACGCTCCTGGATGGCGAGCATCGTGTTCGCCGCCTCGACCATCGACCGAACGCGCTCGGGCACGGTCATACGCAGCTGACGGCGGATCTGACTGATGTCGACCCCTCGGCTGTCCTCGATCAGCGGTATCTGCTCCACGCCGTCAGCATACGATCACCGGATGGCTGACACTCGACGGCGCACGACCATGGTGATCGTCGGCGTTCTGGCCGTTCTGATCGTGGGCACAGTGGTGGTCACCCTGCTCGTTCGCCACCTGCGACGTAACGGTGTCGAGTTGTGTGGTCGCGAGTTTCGCCGGAGCAACGCCACGTGGACGGATCAGAAGGTACGTGCGCTCGGCTCCATCCACAGTGTGGGCACATCGCCGGCGGATGGGAGCTTTTGGACGGTGAGCAGCGCGTGGCCACAGAACCGTTGCGATGACCTCACACCGACCGTTCTGTTCTCGCGTGACGGCAGCGGGTGGAGGACATGGACGTTGGTCGGCGGACCATAGTCCCGAGCACGTCCATCAGGCCGATCGTCAGCCCTTCTTCAACTCCACGACAAGGCCTTCACTCGCCTCGACCAGCTTGTGCGGCGCGATGCCGAACACGTCGTGCCACGTGCCGGCGACGGCCCACACTTCGTCGTACTGCAGCAGATCGGGGTCGATGAACACCTTCAGGTGAGTGGTGTGCCCGAACGGCGGCACGCCTCTGTTGTCTTGTGAAACCCTCAGCGGCCGAGCGCCTCGATGAACGCTTCCGCCTCGACGTTCGCTTGTCGGAGAATCCCGCCAAGGGTGCCGCGCTTATCTCACGATGCAGTGGCACCACGCACCCGACCGCTCCACGCCGCAACATCACGTGGCTGCCACGCTGACGAACGACGACGAAACCGAGGCGCTCCAGCGCACGAAGGGCTTCAGCCCCCGAAACGTGCGGGAGTTCAGGCAACGTCGGCGATGTGGAACGTCGTGACAACAGGCCGCTCACCGAGCGGCAAAGGGAATTCCTCGAGGTACAGAGCCGTCGCCTCGGCCAGGTTGCTCAAGGCCTCGGCCTGAGTCTCACCTTCGGAGGTGGTGCCCGTCTCCGGATTCAGCGCGCTAAACCCGCCCTCGGGCGCGGCCCGCAGGACTGCTGTCAGTTCGACGGCGTCTGCGGGCGTGGCCATGTCGACATCTAACCGTCCACGGGCGACAATCGCAAGAAATTGGACGATCGCTTCCACTTGCAGCGAGCGCCCGATGCGGCTCAACGCTCGGCACTCGGCTTCTGTGAAGGACGCGCCTCATTCGGCTTCTGGTCTGATCTGGTCTCGGAAACCGAGACTGAAGCTTCCCAGTCCGTGTGCGGCGGGCGGCGGCGGGCCTGCCGGCCAGATCTGGATCACCCCACAAACGGAACGAACCTCCGTGGCGTGCCACAAACGCTGTCAGGCCTTCTTCAACTCCACGACCAAGCCTTCACTCGCCTCGACCAGCTTGTGCGGCGCGATGCCGAACACGTCGTGCCAGGTGCCGGCGGCGGACCACACTTCGTCGTACTGCAACAGGTCGGGGTCGATGAACACCTTGAGGTGCGTCGTGTGGCCAAACGGCGGCACGCCACCGTTGGCTTGTGAAGCCCGGCTCTCGGCCCCGAGCCCTGGCGGGCACTTCCCGACGAAATGGCTAGTGAGCCAAGAGCCGCTCCTCGAACGGGTAGTCGTTCATGATCTCGACACCGGTCTCGGTGACCAACAGCTGGTCCTCCAGCTTCACACCCTCACCACTACTGGCCGAGCCGATGTAGCTCTCCACGCAGAAGACCATTCCCGGCTCGAAGACGTCGTCCAACGGGTACGGCACACCAGGCGTGTAGAACGGGAGATTGGGATACTCACCGACCATGCCGAGACCATGGCCGACGCAGTAGTAGCGACTCGACCGATGCTCCTCCGGAACCGGCCATGAGTTGCGAGCCACGTCCTCGAACGACACACCCGGACCAATGAGCGAGACATTGTGCAGCAGTTGTTCGTGTGCACGCCGATAGAGCTCGCGCTGCGCCGGACGACCCGGACCGTCGCCCGCAAGGAACGTGCGAGAGAAGTCCACCGAACAACTCTCGAACGCAATCGCATCGGTATCGAGGCACACCAGATCGCCGTCCTCGATCACACGGGTACCGCACTCCTGAAAGTAGGGAAATGTGTTCGGGCCGCTCTCGAGCAAGCGAGTTGACACCACCTCCCCGTGCCCCGCGACGAACGCTCCGACGAAACGGCTCCAGACCTCGTTCTCCGTCATCCCAGGACGAAGTTCGGCCTCCATCTGCCGGACTGCACCCACAGTCCGGTGCATGGCTTCGCGCATGTAGGCGATCTCGAGCGGCAGTTTCACCCGCCTCGTGCGGCTCATCAGCACGTCGGCATCGGAGATCTCGAAGCCCTCACCACGCAGGGCATCCGCCGCGGCGAACGGGAAGCTGTCGATCGCCAGCGTCCCGATCTCACCGCAGTGCGCCAGGACGAGCGAGGCGATCTCCCCGGCCATGGCCGCAGATTCGGCGGCAGCGAGACCGTTGCTGCTCACATGGCTCAGGCCGCGTGCGATCCGTACCTCATCGATGGTCGGCAAACCCACCGACAGATGCTCGCCGCCGAGATAGTCGAAAAGGATCACCGGTCCATCGGCGAACACCAGCAAGTACCGCGCAGGAACAATGAGGTTGAAGACCGTCATGTTCGTTGCTCCGGTGATGTACCGGACGTTGAACGGATCGCGCACCAGCATGACGGGGATGTCGAGCGACGACATGAATCTCCGAGTGTTCGCCAACCGCTGTCGATACAGCGCGTGCCGCGTGGGCGTGCTATCGAGGTCGAGACCGGGGTCGAGGTCGAATGCCATACGCGGACACTAGCGGGGGTCGTGCTCGCTTCCAGCGACGAGCCCTTCACCCAGGGGAGCCGGCATCTCAGCCCTTCTTCAACTCCGTGACCAGGCCTTCACTCGCCTCGACCAGCTTGTGCGGCTCGATGCCGAACACGTCGTGCCAGGTGCCGGCGGCGGCCCACACTTCGTCGTACTGCAACAGGTCGGGGTCGATGAACACCTTGAGGTGCGTCGTGTGGCCAAACGGCGGCACGCCACCGATCGGGAAGCCTGTGGCCGCGCGCACTGCGTCTGCATCGACGCGTGCGCACTTCGTACCGCCGGCCGCTGCGGCCAACTTCTTCTCATCGAGTTGGTTCGATCCGCTGACGTAGGCCAGCACCACCTCGCCGTCGACACCGAAGATCAGGCTCTTCACGATCTGACCCACCTGCACGCCAATCGCGTTCGCTGCGTCGACCGCCGTCTTGGCGCCGTCGGGGAACCGGACCGGCTGGATCGTCAGGCCTCGGGCCGCGGCGGCCTCGACGACTCGGGTGACGTTTGGATGCACCGGCTCGCTCATGCCTGGCGAGCGTAGCGAGATGCGTGACGAGAAACGGTTGCCAGCCGCCGCACTCCCCCGTACCATGCCGGGTGAAGGGGAGTATCCCGTCACACCGTTGTCGTCATCACGGCCTTGCGCCCGGCGACGGTGAGCCATTCCGTCAGGAGCGGCTGGGAGAGACCTTCGGCAACACTCACAAGATTGTCCGAAGGAACTCCATGCATCCTGATTCCCCCCAAGCAGGCCTCTCCACCGCAGAGGTGCTGCGACTGTTCGCCGAGCACGGCCCCAACGAGTTGGCTGCTGCCCCCCGTATCCCCACATGGCGGCGTCTGCTCGCGCAGTTCAAGGACCTGTTGATCCTGATCCTGCTCGCTGCTGCGGTCGTGGCGTTCGTGGTCTCCCACGAAGTGAAGACACCACTCGTCGTGCTGTTCGTGGTCATCCTCAACGCCGTTATCGGATTCGTGCAGGAGAACCGGGCCGAGGCTTCGTTGGAGGCATTGCGCAGCATGCTCGTCACCCGCGCCAGAGTGCGTCGCGACGGTCTGCTGCACTCCGTCGACGCTCGCGAGCTCGTGCCCGGCGACGTTGTGCTGGTGGAAGCCGGTGACCGCATTCCCGCCGACGGGCGACTGCTGGCCTCGGTTGCCCTAGAGGTGGACGAGGCGGCACTGACCGGCGAGAGCCTGCCGGTGGCGAAGGACCACACGATCGCTCCTCACACGGCGCCGTTGGCCGAGCGCAAGTGGATGGCGCACATGAACAGCACCGTCACCCGCGGGCGCGCCGAGATGGAGGTGACCGCCACCGGGATGCACACCGAGATCGGCCGCATCGCCGACCTGTTGCGCAACACCACCGCCGAGAAGACCCCGCTGCAGGTGCAACTCGATGGGCTGGCACACAGCCTGGCCAAGCTCGCCGGGGCGATCGTTGCCGCCGTGTTCGTGATCGGTCTGATCCGCGGTGAGGAGGTCAGCCAGTTGGTACTCACCGCTGTGGCACTCGCTGTCGCCGCGATCCCCGAGGGACTGCCCGCCGTCACGGTCGTCACGCTGGCCGTCGGTGTGTCGAAGATGGCCAAGCGCAACGCAATCGTGAAGCGCCTCGCGTCGGTGGAAACCCTCGGCTGTACCACGGTGATTTGCAGCGACAAGACGGGCACCCTGACGCTGAACGAGATGACCGCTGTCGACTTCGTCACCGCGCATTCCGACATGCGCGGCGCAGCGTTGATCGCGATGACATTGTGCAACGACGCCGAGGTGCGCGAGGACGACACAGGGGCGTGGGTGCGGGTGGGCGATCCCACCGAGACCGCGTTGCTGGTGTTCGCCACCAACTCCGGTATCGACGTGGCGTCGCTGCGCGCCGATCATCCCCGGTTGGCGGAAGTGCCATTCGATTCGGCGAACAAGTACATGGCCACTGTGCACCAGTTCGTCGACGACAACGGCGACACCGTCGTGCGCGTACTTGCCAAAGGCGCCCCCGATGTGCTGCTCGCACGGTCGATCCATCACGGCGGGCTGATGCCGCACCACGATCGCTTCGCTGCCAACGGACAACGCGTCATCGCTGTCGCGCAACGCCAGTTCAGCATTGAGGCATGGGGAGAGTTCTCCGCCAGCGGTGCCGACCCGGCCGACGTGCTGCACGGGCTCACCTTGCTGGCGCTGGTCGGCATCGTTGACCCCGCCCGCCCCGAGGCGCGAGATGCCATCGCCATCGCCCACCGTGCCGGCATCGAGGTGAAGATGATCACGGGCGACCACGCTGCCACCGCTGCTGCGATCGGCCGAGAGCTCGGGCTACACGGCGAGGCGATCACTGGTGCCGAGCTCGAGGAGATGGACGACGACGAACTCGACCAGCGCATCGACGACATCGCCGTGTTCGCGCGCGTCGCGCCGGAACACAAGATGCGCCTCGTGGCCGCGCTGCAGCGGCGCGGCAACGTCGTGGCGATGACGGGCGACGGTGTGAACGATGCGCCCGCGCTGAAGAAAGCCGACCTCGGCATCGCAATGGGCATCACCGGCACCGAGGTGAGCAAAGAGGCCGCCACGATGGTGCTCACCGACGACAACTTCGCCACGATCGTGCTGGCCGTCGAACGTGGCCGCACGATCTACGCCAACATCGTGAAGTTCGTTCGCTTCCAGCTCAGCACCACGCTCGGCTTCGCGTTGCTGTTTCTGCTGACATCGGCACTCGGCATTGCCGACGGACAACCCTTCACCGCGATCGCGATCCTTTGGGTAAACATCATCATGGACGGCCCACCGGCCATGGCGCTCGGCGTCGACCCGGCCGACGGCGACACGATGCAGCACGCGCCTCGTGCCAGCGGCGAGAAGATCCTCACCCGCCAACGCTGGGCAGCGGTCGCGTTGTCGGCCGGAGTGATGGCGCTCGGCACCCTGCTGGTGCTGCGGTTCGCTCCAGGCGGGGCGGTCGAGGCCGGCATTCCCTCGGTGGCCGGCACGATGGCCTTCAACACGTTCGTGCTATTCCAATTCTTCAACATCCTCAATGCCCGTCACGACACGCGCACAGTGTTCCACCGCGATACCTTCACGAACCGCTGGCTGTGGATGGCGCTGACCGGTGTACTGGCACTGCAGTTCGCCGTGTCACACTTCGGCCCCGTGCAGCGCCTGTTCGACACCACCTCGATCAGCGCAGTGCAGTGGCTCGTGTGCGCCCTGGTCGCCAGCAGTGTCGTATGGGCCGAGGAAGCCCGCAAGGTCATCATCCGCTCCCGCCGCCACATCTGACTGCGTGTGAAGGCGCAGCCGCACCCAGTGCGGCTGCGCCTTCAAACGCGGTGTCGGACGGGGGTGCTGCGAGTCGCGTCGGGCTAGCTACAGCGCGAAGAGGTCGTCGAGGCTGGGCTTCTTCGGCGCAGCGGGTGGGGCCGCGTCGGCGCCAGCGAAGGCTTCGTAGCCCTCGATCTCGAGGCGGTCGGCCAGTTCGGGGCCGCCCGATTCAACAATGCGACCCTTGACCAGAATATGCACATGGTCGGGGTGCAGTTCTTCGAGCAGACGATTGTAATGCGTGATAGCGATCACTCCGAGCCCACCATTGGGACCCGTGTCGTTCGTGGCATCCTCCACGCGGCGCGAGCAATCACGCAACGCGTCGATGTCGAGACCCGAGTCGAGTTCGTCGAGGATCGCGAATTTCGGCTGGAGCAATGCGAGCTGCAACGTCTCGTTGCGCTTCTTCTCGCCGCCGCTCAAGTCGACGTTCAACGAACGGTCGAGCAAGGCCACCGGGAAGTGGATACGTTCGGCCTCGTCGGCCACCGAAGCAGCCAGACCTTCGACGGAGCGGCCGCGCGCGGCGTACGCCTCGGCGAGCATGTCGGCAAGGCCCACGCCGGGCACCTCGCTCGGGTACTGCATCACCAGATGCATCCCTGCTTGGGCCCGCTGCCATGCCGGCAACGTCAGCAGGTCGACACCGTCGAGCAGCACCTCGCCAGCATGAACTGTGTAGCCGGGCTTGCCCATGATGACGGCCGACAGCGTGCTCTTCCCTGCGCCGTTCGGCCCCATGATCGCGTGCACCTCGCCCGACCGCACCGTGAGGTCGATGCCATTGAGGATCTGCTGACCGGCGACCGACGCCACCAACCCCTTGATCTCCAGCGTGCTCATGCTGCAGCCCCTTCCGTCTCGATCTCCACCATGCCGTCGACCACGCGGGCGATGTACACGGCAACAGGAACCGTGGCAGGCAGCGTCTGCGGCACACCGGTCTTCAGGCTGAAGCGACTGCCGTGTTTCCAGCATTCGATCTCGCAGTCATCGGCCAGCACTTCACCATCGGCGAGCGAGATCTCGGCATGACTGCACATGTCGCCGATCGCGTAGACGTCGTCGCCGAGGCGCACGACAGCGACCGCACGGTCTCCCACCTGGAACTTGGCGGCGCTACCGGGTGCCAGGTCGGACAACTTGCAGACGGCGACGGCGCTCATGCAATCGCCTTGGGAAGGCGGCGCTGCAGTTTGGCGGCAACGCGGGTGCGCAAATCGGCCCGCAGACCGCCCACTGGCAGCAGGCTCAGGACGTCGTCAAAGAAGCCCAGCACCACGAGACGCTCGGCGACCTCGGGCGGGATCCCACGACTCTCGAGATAGAAACGCTGCTCGTCGTCGATCGGCCCGACCGTACTGGCGTGGCTGCACTTGACCTCGTTGGTCCTGATGTCGAGGTTGGGCACACTTTCGGCCCACGCCCCCTCGCTGAGGGTCAGGTTGCGGTTCGTCTGGTAGGCGACGCTGCCCTTGGCCGCTTCACGGATGCGGATGAGGCCGGTGTACACGCTCTTCGCCGTGTCCTGCACCGCACCTTTGAACAACAGGTCGCTGGAGGTACGCGGCGCGATGTGGTCCTGCAGCGTGCGGAAGTCGTGCATCTGGTGGCCGTCGGCGTAGTACAGCGCGATCTGCTTGGTGCTGCCGCCCTGGCCTACGAGGCGGGCATCGGTACGCACACGTGCGTAGTCGCCACCCAGTGCCACCGTGGCCAGCAACGTAGTGCTGTCGCGTTCGCCGGTGGCCTGCTGGTGGCCCAGCTGCCAGACGTTGTCGCCCAACAGGTTGATGCCCAAGTACGACACGCGGGCAGCCTGCGCAGCGTGCAACACCAGGCGAGGGACGATCAGCGCATCCACATCGGGGTGCGACTCGAAGCGCTCGACCACCGTGAACTCGCTGTCCTGACCGCCATGGATCACCAAGCGCGGGTAGAGCGCCCGGCCATTGTCCTCGAGTGAGATGTGGTGAGTGATCACGATCGGCTCAGCCAGCACCTTGCCGGCAGGCACGCTGATGGCCACCGTGTGTTGGTAGGCGGCGTTCAACTCGTCGAACACATCGTGCACGGTCATTCCAGCGACGAGCTCGGCCACCAGCGACGGGTCGGCGACGAGCAGCGAGTCGGCACCGGAGATCGTCGTGCGCACGGCCGCTGGCGCATAGGAGGCGAGGTCGAGTTCGGCAATGCGGCTGTAACGCCACACTTCTTGGTCGGGAGATGGGAGCGTCATCGCCGCAGCGCGCTCGGCTGCTGCGGGATCGACGGCGTGGGTCAGGAGCGCAGACACGAGTGCAATTCTACTACGCCCGTAGTGTTAATCCCCACGTCGCTCGGGACCGTCGCCCACCGGCTTTCGAGTGTCACGCGTCACCCAGCGTGTCAGCTCCCACTCGGGTGCACCGGTGGCACTCGCACCGGGGCCGTGGCACTCGCACCGGGGGCGTGGCACTCGCACGGGTCAGGGTTTGCGACGGAACAGGCGCTTCCAGGAACGACCGCGGTGAGCGTCGAGGGCGTCCTGCTCGGCGCGCACCTCGGCAGCCACCTGCGGGCCGACGTCGCGCAGGAACTCCTCCGCCTCGTCCAACAACGCCGCCGCTGATCCGTCGTCGAGTCCTGGCGGCTCGTCAGGAGTCTTGGGCGACACCATGGTTCCGTAGGTCCAGCCAACGTCCATCCGCCGTTCGAACGCTGGGCAGTTCGCTGGGCAGCGCCACGGCGCCTCCGGCGCGAGATCCAGGTCGCACTTGCGCACCGTTTCGCCGCTCGGGTACGTGCGGCTCTCGAAGTGCTTGCACTCCTGACGCATGGGCATACGTCCATTCTGGCACCGTGCCACCGACCATCCACTGCGGCCACTACAGTCCCGCGTGCCATGACGATCAGCGTGTTCGAACTCTTCCGCATCGGCATCGGACCGTCCAGTTCTCACACGGTGGGTCCGATGCGCGCAGCCCGACGCTTCCTCCAACGCTGCGCCGAGGTCGCCCCGCTCGCCGAAGTACAACGCGTACGAGCACATCTCTATGGCTCGCTCGCTGCAACAGGCGTCGGCCACGGCACGATCCCGGCCGTGATCCTCGGGCTTGCCGGTGCCGAGCCGCAGTCAATCGACCCCGACGACATCGCCGACATCCTGCACCGCATCGAATCGGACGCGAAGCTGCTGCTCTTGGGCCAGGTGCCGGTGTCGTTCGATGCGAACGCCGATGTGCTGATGCACGCCGACGAGACGTTGCCCGGGCATCCGAACGGAATGCGGTTCGAGGCGTTCGGGGCGACGGGAACACTGATCGCCGAACTCCGCTACTACTCCGTGGGCGGCGGCTTCGTGGTGGATGACGATGAGTTGGTTCGCGAGATTGCCGCCTCGGTCACCGTCCCGTACGAGTACCGCTCAGCCGAGCAACTGCTCTCGATGTGCGCTGCCACCGCACTGCCCATCAGCCAAATCGTGCGCGCCAATGAACGCGTGCGGCGCACCGATGCAGAGATCGACTTCGAGCTCACCGCGCTCCGCACTGCCATGTACGACTGTGTCGAGCGCGGCTGCCGCAACGAGGGCGAGTTGCCGGGCGGTCTCCATGTGCAGCGACGCGCAGCAGCGCTGCAACGCTCGTTGCTGGCCGCCGCGGATGGCCCGGCCGACCCGTTGGCGGCGCTCGACTGGGTGAACCTGTTCGCACTCGCAGTGAACGAGGAGAATGCGGCAGGCGGGCGGGTGGTCACTGCCCCCACCAACGGAGCGGCTGGCATCGTGCCCGCCGTGCTGATGTACTACGAACGCTTCGTGCCCGGAGCCAACGACGACGGAGCGATGCGGTTCCTGCTCACTGCCGCAGCCGTCGGCGCGTTGTTCAAGATGAACGCCTCCATCTCCGGCGCCGAAGTCGGTTGCCAAGGCGAGGTCGGTTCTGCCTGCGCGATGGCCGCCGCCGGGCTGGCCGAGGTGCTGGGCGGCACGCCGGAACAAGTGGAGAACGCCGCCGAGATCGCCCTCGAGCACAACCTCGGCCTGACGTGCGACCCAATCGGCGGTCTGGTGCAGGTGCCATGTATCGAGCGCAACGCGATGGCAGCGATGAAGGCGATCAACGCCGCCCGTCTCGCGCTTCACGGCGACGGCACACACCTGGTGTCACTCGATCAGGCCATCGCCACTATGCGCGACACCGGACGCGATATGCACGAGAAGTACAAAGAGACGGCCCGCGGCGGCCTTGCGGTCACGTTCCGCGATCGACTCCCCGCGCCAGTTGCGGTCAACATCGTCGAGTGCTAAGGCACCCGACCCCGATCAGCGTCAGCCGACGGAGCCTTCCATCTGCAACTCGATCAGGCGACTCCACTCGACCGCGTACTCCATCGGCAGCGTGCGGGTGATCGGCTCGATGAAGCCATTGACCACCATGCCCATCGCCTGCTCCTGCGACAGACCACGCGACATCAGGTAGAACAACTGCTCGTCGGCGATCTTCGAGACGGTGGCCTCGTGGCCGATCTGTGCGTCGCGTTCGCCAACTTCCATGTACGGGAAGGTGCGGCTTTCGCTCTGGTCGTCGAGGATCAGCGCGTCGCACTGCACATGGCTCTTGCAGCCGTAGGCACCTTCCTCGATGCGCACGAGGCCGCGGTAGGCGGTGATGCCGCCGTCCTTGGAGATGCTCTTGGAGACGATCTTGGAGGTGGTCTCGGGCGCAGCGTGGACCATCTTGGCGCCAGCGTCCTGGTGCTGGCCAGCGCCAGCGTAGGCGACGCTGAGCACTTCGCCGGTGGCCTTCGGGCCGACCAGATAGACGCTGGGGTACTTCATGGTCAGCTTCGAGCCGATGTTGCCGTCGATCCACTCCATGTGGCCCTCAGCCTCCACCCGGGCACGCTTGGTGACGAGGTTGTAGACGTTCGGCGACCAGTTCTGGATGGTCGTGTAGGTGACACGGGCTGACGGCTTGACGATGATCTCGACCACGGCCGAGTGCAGCGAATCCTTGGTGTACACCGGGGCCGAGCAGCCCTCGATGTAGTGCACCTGGCTGCCCTCGTCGGCGATGATCAGCGTGCGCTCGAACTGACCGGCGTTCTCGCTGTTGATGCGGAAGTAGGCCTGCAACGGCATCTCGCACTCGACACCCGGCGGGATGTAGATGAACGAGCCACCGCTCCACACGGCGGTGTTCAACGCGGAGAACTTGTTGTCGGCGGAGGGGATGACCGTGCCGAAGTACTGCTTCACCAGTTCGGGGTACTCGCGCAGCGCAGTGTCCATGTCGCAGAACAAGATCCCGCGGCGCTCGAGGTCTTCACGGTTGCGGTGGAAGACGACCTCGGACTCGTACTGGGCGGTGACGCCAGCGAGGTACTTACGCTCGGCTTCGGGAATGCCCAACTTCTCGTACGTGGCCTTCATCTGCTCGGGCAGATCGTCCCACTCGCTGACCTGGGCGTTGGCCGGCCGCAGGTAGTAGTAGATGTCCTGGAAGTCGATATCGGGCATGTTGATCGCGAACCATTCGGCCATCGGCTTGCGCTCGAACGTGCGCAGGCTGCGCTGGCGCATGTCGGACATCCACCGCGGCTCGCCCTTCCACCAGCTGATCTGGTCGACCACACCCTGGTCCAGACCCTTGGCCGGTTTGAACGCGTATTCGACGTCGGTGTCGCTCCAGCCCAGGTTGTACTTACTGAGGTCGAGGTCGAAGGACGTCATCTCGGGCTCCAATCCGGCGCAGGAATTTGCACTACCGCCATAGTAACAATCCCTCAGGCCGATCTCCACCGGGTACGGCTGACTAGCCTCACGCTGATGCGGCGGCGCGCGATCCTCATGGCGCTCGCAGTCGCACTCGCCGTAACGATCTCGGTCACCCAAGCGCCCCCGGTTGCACACGCCAGCGACTTCGAGGTGAGCGGCACTTTCACCTACACCGTCGACCCGCAGAGCAATCAGGTGCACGTCTCGGTGGACATCGAAGCGAAGAACAACGACGTCCGCCATTGGGTCTGCTACGGCGGCTTCAGCATGGCGGTGCCGTTCACTGCGACGAACATCGTCTCCAATGAACGAACCTGGCCCCACAATCGCATTCGCACCGCACGACCGCGCGTCTCGACGTGGCCAGACCACCCCGGCTTCCTGCTCGCCGATGTGGGCTTCCGGTTGTGCGCCGGTTGGGGGAGCATCCGATCCATCACGATCACCTACGACCTCGGTGGCCGGCCACCGCGAGGTGATGGCACGATCCGGATGAACTCGGCGTACTTCGGCTTCCAGGCATTCACGTTCGGCGAGCCCGGTCGGGCGACGTTGAAGGTCGTGGCTCCCAGCAACTACGTCGTCGACACACTCGACGACCAATGGCAGAAGGCGTCGACCAACGGCATCACCACGTACACACGAGCAGCCATCCCCGAACCCGACAAGTTCGCGGTCTTCGTCGCGGCACACGACGACACCGCATTAGAACGCTCCGAGGTCGCGACCGCCGACCACAACGCCTTCACGGTGCAGTCATGGCCGGGCGACGTCCAGTGGCAACAGTTCGTCACGGCGCAGATCCAGCAGGGTGTCCCCGAACTGCAGACTCTCGTCGGCGTTCCTTGGCCGATCGACACCGCCGTCGCCGTACGCGAGTCCGCGACGCCGTACGTCTACGGCTATGCAGGGTGGTTCAGCGCCACCAAGCACGAGATTGAGATCGGCGAGAACCTCGATCAGGAAGTCGTGCTGCACGAGATGTCGCACGCGTGGTTCAACCGCAACTGGTTCTCCGACCGCTGGCTGAACGAAGGGTTCGCGCAGGTGTACTCGAACCTCGCCGTCGGGAAGTTGGGCGGCACCGCTCACACACCGATCGAGATCGCCACGAACGACCCGGGGAGGGTGACGCTGAACGACTGGAGCGACCCCGACTTCACCGATGGGGCCGGCGATCGAGAACGGTTCGGTTACAACGCATCCTTCTGGGTGGTGCAGCAGATCGTCGACGAGATCGGCGTCGACAAGATGCAGACGGTCTTGAAGGCAGTTGCCGATGGCACCCCTGCGTACCTCGGCCCTGACACTGCGGAACGCACCGACGCACCGACGGGCTGGGAGCGGTTTCTCGATCTGGTGGAGCGTGTCGGCGGCTCGAAGACGGCGACGACGCTGTTCCAGGACCAGGTGGTGACCGCCGCCGACCGCTCGCTGTTCGACCAGCGCGCCACTGCGCAGAGCGCCTACACCGCGTTGACGACACATGGCGCCGAGTGGGCGCCGCCCGCTGTCGTGCGCACGCAGATGGGCGACTGGAAGTTCACCTACGCCGCTGCGTCGATTAATGCGAGCGAGGCCTGCCTGGTGCTCCGCGATCAACTCGGTGCCGCGGTGCAGGAGATCGGCACCACATACACGTCAGAGCTCAGATCGGCGTACGAATCTGCGAGCGGTCCACTCGATGCAGTGACCGCGAAGATCCAGGTGCAATTGGATTTGGCCACGGTCATGCTGAAGGCCGCACGTGCCGATCGCAGCTCGCACGGCATCCTGGGCTCGGTCGGACTCCTCGGCAACGACATCGACGCGACGCTGAACGAGGCTCGGGACGCGTTCGCTCGGGGCGACCTCGCGACGGCTGAGCAGCGCTCGCGCAAGGTGATCGACGCAGTGGACGGAGAGACCTCGGCCGGGCTCCTTCGTGTCGGCATCGCCGTCGCCCTCGTCGCCGCTGCGACGGTGCTGATGCGTCGCCGACGCCGAGTCACCGCTTCAACGAACGACGACGGCGACGCAGAGTTGGAGGCCAACGTCGACGTCCAGTTCGACGGCGCCACGGCGGCGGCCCCGGTGGCGGCGGCCCCTACGCTCGATCCGGAATGACCCCGAGCTCGATGAAGATGCACTCGCCGGGGCACGCGATCGCGGCGTCGATGACGTTCTGCTGGTAGCGCGACTCCACCTCGGCGAGGCTGCTGGAGCCGCCCGGATCATTCATCACAACGCCACCCTGGATCACGTAGGCGATGCCGTCCTCGAGCAGTGTGAACACATCGTGGCAGTGATCGACGCACAGACCGTCGCCAGTGCACAGGTCTTGATCGATCCACACCCGCATTCTGCGGACGTTACCCTGGCTCACGTGCAGGCGCCCATCGCGAAGCAAGTCGACCACCATTGGCAACGACCGACGGGCCCAATGCCCGATCCCTGGGCGTGGCTCCGCGACAAAGACGACCCCGAGGTCATCGCCTATCTGGACGCCGAGAACGCCTACTCCAACGCGTGGTTCGCCGACCACGACGCGCAGGTCGAGAAGATTTTCGGCGAGATCAAGTCGCGCGTACAGGAGACCGACTTGTCGGCGCCGGTACGCAAGGACGGATGGTGGTACGTCACTCGCACCGAAGAAGGCGCGAGCTACGCCATCCACTGCCGCGGCCGCAGCGCCAGCCAGGCCACCGACGAGGTGTTGCTCGACGAGAACCGCGAAGCCGAGGGACACGAGTACTTTTCGGTCAGTGCGTTCGATGTCAACCCACAGCACACGCTGCTGGCGTGGAGCAGCGACACCGACGGCAGCGAGATGTACCTGATGCGTTTCCGCGATCTGGCGACCGGCAGCGACCTGGCAGATGAACTGCTCGACACCACGTGGGGCGGCACTGCGTGGTCGGCCGACGGCGCGACGTTGTTCTACGTCACCGCCGACGAGCAAATGCGCCCGTGCACCGTCTGGCGCCATCGCCTCGGCACTCCGCAGTCGGCGGACGTGGTCGTCTTCGACGAACCCGACGAACGATTCTTCGTGTACGTGGATCTCAGCCGCAGCGGCGAATGGATCATCATCGAATCCGCCAGCAAGTTGAGTAGCGAAGTGCACCTCGTGCCCGCTGCGCAGCCCGATGAGCAGACGACCCTCGTCGCTGCACGCCGGCCCGATGTGGAGTACACCGTCGACCACTGGGGCGATCGCTGGGTCGTGCTCACCAACCTGGACGCCACCGACTTCCGGCTGATGACCGCGCCACTCGCTACGCCCAGCGACTGGGCCGAACTCATCGCGCACGTTCCCGGTCGGCGGATCACGTCGGTGGAGGCGTTCGCAGATCATCTCTTGGTGCACGAATGGGCCGATGCCCAGCCGCGGGTGCGGGTCCTGTTCCGCGACGGCAGCGAACGCACTGTTCATGGCGCAGCCGAGCCGCACGATCTGGAACTGGATGCCAACCCCGAGTGGGCCGCGGACACAGTGCGCTACACGGTGCAGTCGCTCACCACTCCACTGACAGTGTTCGAAGAGCACGTGCGTACCGGTGAGCGCAGGATGCTGAAGCAGACCCCGGTGCCGGGTGTCGATGTCGAGCGCTACACGAGCGAACGACTGTGGGCGACTGCCCCGGACGGAACCAGCGTGCCGGTCGATGTCGTGCGTCATGTCGACACCCCGGTCGACGGCACCGCCCCGCTCGTCGTCTACGGCTACGGCAGCTACGAGTCCTCAATGCCCCCGTGGTTCAGCGTGGCCCGTCTCTCGCTGCTCGACCGAGGTGCCGTGTGGGCGCTGGTGCACCCGCGCGGCGGCGGCGAACTGGGTCGCGAGTGGTACCTGCAGGGCAAGCTCGAACACAAGCGCAACACATTCACCGACACCATCGCCTGCGTCGAGCACCTCGTCGCCGACGGCTGGGGTCACCGCGGCAAGGTCGCCGTTCGCGGCGGCAGCGCTGGCGGCCTGCTCGTGGGTGCCTGTATCACGATGCGCCCCGACATGTTCCGTGCCGCTGTCGCTGAGGTCCCTTTCGTCGACGTCGTCAGCACGATGTCGGATCCGTCGCTGCCGCTGACCGTCACCGAGTGGGAGGAGTGGGGCGACCCGCGCACCTCGCCCGCAGCGGACTACATGCTCGGCTACTCGCCGTACGACAACACGGTCCCAGCGGCGTACCCGGCGATGTTCATCAGCGGAGGTCTGAACGACCCGCGGGTCAGCTTCCACGAGCCAGCCAAGTGGACCGCCAAACTGCGTGCAGTGCGCACGAACGACGCCACGTTGATCATGCGCATGGAGATGGGCGCAGGCCACGGCGGGCCGAGTGGCCGCTACGAGGCGTGGCGCGACGAGGCCAGGGTGTTGACGTTCCTCCTCGCGGAACTCGCCTGACCGGTCAGAGCAGGGCAGCGGCAACGGCGAGGGCGATGAACACGGCATTGCGAGCGAGGTGCCCTGGCCCAATCGGCTTGGCACTCAACGAACCGAAACACGCGCACGGCGGACGTTGGCCCTGCGCCAACCGCGCCCCGAGCAACACGGTGAACGCGGCCAGCAGAGCGACGGCGCACCAGGCCACCACATGCCGTTGCAGCTGCACCAACATCAAGGCCCCCACTGTGGTCTCGAGATAGGGAACCAGCCGGGCGAATCGCCATGGCACGCCCATCCCGGTTGACTCCGCTCGCCAGCCCGCCTGCCGCGCCAGCTTCGACACACCGGCCACCAACAACACTGCAGCAACGACGACCGCAGCAACGACACCCCAGGTGGAGCGATGCATGTCAACCGACGTCGACGGTGAGGCCCTCGAACGCGGTCAACACGGCGAACCCAGCGCTCTTGCCCTTCACCACCGCGCTCTCCCGCACCTCGTCGAGCATCGCGTCCGTGCGCGTTGGATCGTGGTGGAACAGCACCAGCGTGCGCACGTGGCAGTGCTCAGCCAGCCACATCGCGTAATCGATGGTGCAATGGCCCCACGTATTCTTCGTCGCGAACTCGTGGCTCGTGTACTGCGCATCGTGAATCAGTAGGTCGACACCTTCGGCGAGTTCTCGTGCACCTTCACTCACCGAGAACGAGCCGTCGTGCGGTTGCTGGTGGTCGCTGAGGTAGGCGACCGAGTGACCCTGCCACTCAAGCCGGTAGCCGAGCGTGGGGCCGACATGCGGGACCATCCGAGCCATCACCTTCACATCGCCGATCATGAACTCACTGTCGGCTGTGTCGTGGAAGCGCACCTTGCCCGGCAGTTGATCGACGATGATCGGGAACAATGGGGGCCGGATCACCTGGCCGATGACCTCGGCCACAGTTCGGCCGTCGTCCTGCGCCGGTGCATACACGTCGAGTTCGGCTCCCTCGGCATGCAACGGACTGAAGAACGGCAGACCTTGCGTATGGTCCCAATGGAGGTGGCTGAGCAAACAGGTACCGCGGAACGACCCGTCCTGCGGTTGACCGGCGCCGAGGTCGCGGGCGCCCGTGCCGAGATCGAAGAACAACGGACCTTGCCCGGGCACGTGCACGGCGACGCACGAGGTGTTGCCCCCGTACCTCACTACTGAGTCGCCGTGACACGGTGTGGAACCGCGCACGCCGAAGAACGTGACCTGCATTGAGTGCGCACCCCCTAGATCCCTTACGTTAGGTCCCAGTTCACCCTGCGGTAAACGCTTCCGCTCCGTGACGTTCGTCGCACCATCGTTAACGTGCGCTCATGACCGGAATCACCGAGCACCGCATCTCCGCCAACGGGGTCGACTTCGCGTATCTCACCGCAGGGCCCACCGATGGCCCGCTCGCCTTGTGTCTGCACGGTTTCCCCGACTGCGCATGGTCGTGGCGGCACCTGCTGCCGTTGCTTGCTGCAGCTGGCTACCACGCCGTCGCACCGTTCCAACGCGGTTACGCGCCCACCCAGGTGCCCGATGACGGCCGCTACCAGTCGGGGGTGCTCGGGGTGGACGCGATCGCGCTACACGAGGCACTGGGCGGAGACGGGCGGGCAGTGATCATCGGCCACGACTGGGGCGCCAGCGGCACGTACGCGGCGGCAACCCTGGCACCTGAACGCTGGAGCAAGGTGGTGGCGCTGGCGGTGCCAACGGCGAACACAGTGGCGATGGCGTTCCTCACCGACACCGATCAGTTGAAGCGCAGTTGGTACATGTTCTTCTTCCAGTCTCCGTTGGCCGACATGGTGGTGCCAGCTGGCGATCTGGCGTTCATCGACATGCTGTGGCGCGACTGGTCACCCGGCTACGACGCGAGCGGCGACCTCGCGCGTGTGAAGGACTCGCTCCGCAATCCGGCGAACCTCAACGCCGCCATCGGGTACTACCGGGCGACGCTCGGCGACGGGCTGAAGGACCCAGCCCTGATGGATGCACAGATCGCCACCGGCGCCGTACCGCCCCAGCCGACGCTGTACCTCCACGGCCGACACGACGGATGCATGGGCACCTCGCTCGCCGATGCAATGGCCGCAACTGCCCCCGCCACGCTCACGGTCGAAGTCATCGATGGCGCCGGTCACTTCTTGCACCTGGAACAACCAGAAATCGTCAACCAGCGCATTCTCGACTTCCTGCGCTGACCGGGCGACCCATCCTGACGTACAGCCCCACGTACACTTTCCACGTTGTTGCGCTCCCGGATCGACCCCTCGTTGCGCCCACGCAACCAACCTCGACGTTGGCTGCTGGTCGGTGCCACCGCACTGGCGTTGACCTTCGCCGCTTCGGCTTCGGCTGCTGGCGGCACGATCACATCGGTTGATGACGCTGCGCATCCCATTGCTCAGGCGGTGCGCGGTGGCCGGGTGCAACTGCTCCCGCTCCCACCGCCCCCGGCGTACGGCGGCTGCCTCACTGGCTCGGTTGCCAAGGTAGCGACGTGGGTCGACTCGGCACAGCGCTGGAGCGTCGGCACAATGAGCACCAACTGGAAGGTTGTCTTCCATGCTGAGGTTGGTGTCCGCGGTCCGGTGGCGGTCGTCGGCGATTCGCTGACGCTCGGGGCCGAGAATGCCACGATGCGCGAGCTACTAGCCGCCGGGTATGGCCCGATCTGCATTGATGGCGGCGTTGCCCGCCGGATGACCGTCGGGGGCACCAGTTCGGTGTCGAACGCGGTGAACGTCATCGCCCGCATCAAGGCCAGCGACCCGTGGTGGGCGAAACCGGACGTGCGGTGGGTATTGGCGATCGGGACGAACGATGCCCGCATGACCAACATGCCGTCCTATCCGACCACCATCCAGGAGGGAATCGCTGCCGTGGGCGTATCGAACTTCCCGATCTTCTGGATCGATGTGCGGACACGAGTGCTCTACAACCTGCCAGCAGAAGATCTGTGGAACGCGAACCTGCACCGGCCCGGGGTGTCGGTGATCGGCTGGGCCGCAGCGGTCGATCTGTCGCCAGCGACCTACATCAACTCGACGGATTACATCCACCTGCTGTCAGCGGGCAACGCGCTGCGCGGGCAGCTCATTCGCCTGGCGCTCGACGCCGCCTGATTACGGCAGCCGCAACCACTCGCCGTCGAGCACCACCAGACCTTCGGAACACAGCGAAGCGGCCAGACGATCCGCAGCACGATGTGACATCACGCGCTCAGCATCACCCGCCCGAACTGAGCCCGCAGTGAGCGCCGCCATCAGACGGCCGCGAGCCTGACGCTCGCTGCCCTCGAAGCGCGCCTGCGCACGGCTGACACCGGCGGTGCCTGGCGCCGGGTCGATGCCGCTCCCCCGCCAGGCACATCGATCCGCCAACGGACACTCGCCGCATCCGGGGTTCACCGGTCGGCACACGGTCGCGCCGAGCTCCATCAGGCACTGGTTCCACGCCCACGAGTCACCCACCGGCAGCCAGGCATCGGCCGCAGACTGCACTTGTCGCGCGGTCATCGTCGCACCATGCACACGCGCCAACACCCTGGCGATGTTCGTATCGACGACCGCTGCACCCGACTCGAACGCAAACGCAAGCAACGCCCGCGCCGTATACGCGCCAACACCCGGCAACGCCAGCAGACCATCAAGTTCGGTGGGGAACGCGCCGGCGCTCGCCACCACGGCGGCAGCCTCATGCAGATTGCGTGCCCGGCGCGGATAGCCAAGACCTTGCCATAGTCGCAAGACATCGCCCAGCGGCGCCGCCGCACATGCAGCAGGGTCGGGAAATTCGAGCATGAATGCCAACCACTTGGGTACCACTCGAGCAACCTGCGTCTGTTGCAGCATCACCTCGCTCACCAGCACGGCCCACGGGTCGCGGGTCTGTCGCCATGGCAGGTCGCGCAGCCTCGCCAACCCCCAGCCCAACACCGCTTCCGTGGACGGTGCGGTCACTTCGCTCGATCCCGCGCGCCCCCCACCGGGCGGACGCGTCGACCGAATCGTGCGGAGAAGTCGAGCACGCTTTCGGGGCTGTCGATCGCGTCGCCGGCGAGGTCGCGCAAGCGTTGGAGAGACTCGCGACGTTTGATCCTCCACGGCCCAACGCGCAGCGACGCGTACAACAGACCACCCAGAAAGATCGGGAAGAAGTACTGGGCCAGGCGATAGGTCGCTGTCCCAAGCAGAGCGGTCGCCTTGGTGAGACCGAACCCGGCCAGCGCGATGGGCAGACCGCCGTCGATGATGCCGAGTCCCCCCGGGGTGATGGGAATGACTGCGAGCACGTTCACCAGACCGAACGCGACGAGCAACGCGTCGAGATCGGTGGATCCGCCGAAGGCGCGCAGGAACACCCACAGCGAGGCTGCGTCGAGCAACCAGTTGGCTGCCGCCCAGCCGCCGACGCGCATCAGCAGTCGACGGTCGGCGACGAGATCTTCCAAACGGCCGGCCACTTGACGCACACCAGCGGCAGCGCGGTCCTCGCTGAACCGGAGACGACGGGCAATCCAACGGATCACGCGCTCAGCGGTCCGTTGCCCTTCGAGCAGACCAACGACCAGGCCACCCGCCGCCACCATTAACACGATGCCCGCGATGGCCGCCGTGACGTAGCCCGGGTTGACGCCACGGATCGGGATCGACACGATCAAAGCAGCCCAGAAGATCAGGTTCAACATCACCGCCGAACCGAGGCCGGCGGTCGCGAGTGCGAAGCCGGCATCTGGGCCAGGGATACCGCTGAGCGTCATCAGCCGGTATCCCAGAGTGGAACCCGCTGCGCTCCCGCCGGGGACAACGCTGGAGAGCGCCTTCGTGCTCATCTGGATGCGAAACAGACGGCGCGACGACACGGTATGGCCGACCTCGCCGAGCGCCGCCTTGGTGAGCAGTGAGTAGGAGTAGAGCGCCGCCATTTCGAGCCCGAGACCAAGGAGCAGCAGCCACGGGTTGACGTTGCGTAGTTCGCCGGCGGATTTGCGGACACCCGGGATGATGGTGGCTGCGCCGAAGTAAATCACGATGACGAACATCAGCAACTTCAACGTGAAGTGGAACGGTCGGATGCGCCGCGGACGTGGTGGACCGCCGGTGTCGTCAAGCGACACGCGGGGCAACTCACCCGTGTGGTTCCCCGAGCCATCCATGATCACGCACCATTGTTAGCCGATAGGAACATGGCGCGAAGGTGCTCATGCAGTTCATCAGCACCCTCGTCGGTGGTCACACCCAGATGCACCACCACCATCTCGCGGTCGGGCAGCACCACCGTTCGCTGATACTCGTAGCCGTGGCAGGCGAGGCTGCCAGGGAAGTCGGGCCACAGCCACCAGTGCGCACCGTAGGAGAATGGCCCGTCGGGGTCGTCGGCGGTGAACGTCGCTGCGTGAGCGCTCCAGCCTGCGGGCAACACGCGAATGCCGTCGGCGGCGACGCCGTCGTTGCGATAGAGCTCGCCGAAACGGGCGAAGTCGCGCGCCGTCGCGTACACGTAGCTCGACCCGATGAATGTGCCAGCGTCGTCGAACTTGGGAACTGCGCTGGTCATCCCCGCCGGCAGGAAGAGCCGGTCGCGCAGGAACGTCTCCATCCCCTCACGACCACCACCGACCACATCGCCAATGATGCGCGAGACGATGACGCTGGTGCCGCTGGAGTAGTTCCACACCTCGCCGGGTGCGTGGGCCAGCGGCTGCGCTGTCGCGTACGCGGCCATGTCGAGCGCACCGCCGCCATACAGCATCTCGACCACGTCGCTGGGTGTGTCCAGTGAATACTCTTCGACCCACTGCAGACCACTGCGCATGTCGAGCAGGTGCTGCAGGGTGATCGCTTGCTTCTCAGTGCCGTTCCACGACGGCACCGGCGCAGGCGCAGCGAGCGTGAGGCGACCTTCGCCGACGAGGATGCCGACCGCCGCGTGGGTGATGCTCTTGGCCATGCTCCACGAGATGAGCGTCGTGTCGGCGGTGACGGGACCACCGGGTCCGAAGATGGTGTCGGGCTGCACGCCGTAGCGCTCGAACACGAACTGGCCACGATGCATGACTACCAGGGCGAGCGTCGTGCCACGCTGCGGGTTGCGGTCGAACAGTGCCTCTGCCGCACGTTCCACCTTGCCGAGATCGATGGGCTTCCGGTTGGGTACGGACATGGGCCGAAGCTAACACCGCCGTCTGACTCGGTCTACCCGACCCCCTTCCTCGCACTGTGTCGCCGCCCGACCTTCGCAATTGGTGGTCAGGGCCGCGACACAGACGTTGAGAAGTGGCCTCGTCGAGCGCAGTTCCCGAGGCTGCTGGTACCGCTACGGCCGGGACACACCCGAGGGGGCGGTGACATCGCGGTCGAGCCATTTGTGCGGGGTCACCGGCGCCGGGCCGGTGGCCAGGGCGATGGCCTCATCGACGGTGCGAGCACGCTGTGCAAGCATTCGGTGCGCCGAGCGCACGAACCCAGACTCCACCGCCTTGTCCATCCATTCCAGCAGCGGTCCCCAGAACCCGTTCACATCGAGCAGCACGACCGGCTTGGCAATGATGCCCAGTTGGTTCCAGGTGAGCATCTCGGCGAACTCATCGACCGTGCCGAATCCACCCGGCAAGACCACGAAGCCATCTGCCAGCTCCTCCAGCCGCGCCTTACGGTCGTGCATCGAGGGCACGACTTCCAACGTTGTCAGGCCCTGGTGGGCGACTTCGGCGCTCATCAACTGCTCGGTGATCACGCCGATCACCTCGCCGCCGGCCGCCATCGCCGCGTCGGCCGCAGCACCCATCAGCCCCACGCTGCCACCGCCGTAGACCAGCCCGATGCCGCGATTCGCCATGGCGGTGCCCAGCTTGCGGGCGGTCGTCGCGAACTCCGGAGCGGTGCCGAAGTTCGATCCGCAATACACGCACAGTCGGGTCATCGGGTCAGCCTGACACATCCGGTAGCCAAGCCCCACGCCCGTTAGGGAGAGTTCACCTACCGTTCGGTAACATCGCGCACATGACTGCGATCCCCACCCCTGATCTCGCGGCAGCTGCCGACGTCATCGAACTCGCCTCAGGCATCGTGGGCAAGGCCGTCCGCCATATTGCGGCCAACGGTGGCCCCGATGTGCACCAGGTGGTCGCCTACGACTTGGCCCATGCGGCAGCCCAGGTAGAGACCGCTCGGGCGCTGCTCGACTACGGCGCGAAGGGCGACGTCGAGGCTCGCCTCACGTGTGCCTTCACGGCCGAGATGGCCCATGATCTGATCACCCGCTTGGTGGGACGCGAGAAATACTGGGGCCTCGAGAGCGCCCCGATGAAGTCCGCCCACCCGTTCCTCGAACAGTTCCGCACTCCCGAATTCGTGGCCTCGCTGGCTGATCAGCCCGGGCCGCGTCACCTCGACGGCGACATGGAGATGGTCGGCGATACGTTCCGCAGCTTCGCCGAGAAGGTCATCAAGCCGCACGCCGAGCACGTGCACCGCAGTAACGACGACGTGCCCGAAGAGATCGTCCAGGGTCTCGCCGAGATGGGCGCGTTCGGCCTGTCCGTGCCCGCCGAATATGGCGGGTACAGCGAGGGTGGCGACAGCGAGTACATCGGCATGGTCGTGGCCACCGAGGAGCTGTCGCGCGGTTCGCTGGGTATCGGCGGCTCGCTGATCACGCGGCCCGAGATCCTCACCCGCGCGCTGATGAAGGGCGGCACCGAGGCGCAGAAGCAACACTGGCTGCCCAAGTTGGCCACCGCCGAGATCATGCCCGCGGTCGCCGTCACCGAACCCGATTACGGCAGCGACGTGGCCAACATCAAGGTCACCGCCACCCCGGCCGAAGGCGCCAACGGCGAACCCGGCTACGTGATCAACGGCGTCAAGACGTGGTGCACCTTCGGCGGTCGCGCCGATGTGCTGGCGCTGCTGGCCCGCACCGACCCCGACCGCAGCAAGACCCACCGCGGCCTCAGTCTGTTCATCGTGCCCAAGCCCCGCGGCAACGGCCACGGTTTCGAGTTCACCCAAGAACATGGCGCAGCCGGCCTGGTGGGAAAGCTGGAGGGTCGCGCAATCGACACCATCGGCTACCGAGGTATGCACAGCTACGAGGTCGCGCTCGAGAACTGGTGGGTGCCCGCCAGCAACCTGATCGGTGAAGCCGATGGCGTCGGCAAGGGCTTCTTCTTCCAGATGGCCGGCTTCGAGAACGGCCGCCTGCAGACCGCCGCCCGCGCCGTGGGTGTCATGCAGGCCGCCTACGAAGCCGCCGTCGAGTACGCCCACAACCGGGCCGTGTTCGGCTCACCGATCGCCGACTACCAACTCATCCAGGCCAAGCTCGGCCGGATGGCGATGCTCATCCAGGCCGGCCGCCAGTTCTCCTACTCCGTCGCCCGCCAGATGGCCAAGGGTGAAGGTGCCATGGAAGCCGCGATGGTGAAGGCCTACGTGTGCAAGGCCGCCGAGTGGGTCACCCGCGAAGCGATGCAGATCCATGGCGGCATGGGTTACGCCGAGGAGTACACGGTAAGCCGTCTGTTCGTCGACGCTCGAGTGCTGTCCATCTTCGAGGGCGCCGATGAAACGCTCTGCCTGAAGGTCATCGCTCGCCGCATGATCGAGGCTGCGAACGCCTAGCAGTCGATCGCTGCACGCAGGGCCGCGCACACCTCGTGCCAACGGCCGGGGGCGAGGGCCCCGACGCAGCGCGCGAGCAGGGTCTTGTCGAGCGAGCGGACGTTGTCGAAGTTGGCGACGCACTCCACAGAGAGTCCGTCGTCCGATCCCAACAACACCTCGCTGACAAGGCCGCGGGTACGGCGGGTGACGGGGGCGACCGCGATCGCCCGCATCGAGTCGATCGCTCGCTGCCGAGTGATCACCAGATATGGCCGAGGTTTCTCGTCGGTCGGGCCGCCCCACCAGATCTGTCCTTGCTGGATCACAGCCATGACCAATCCTCATCCTCGTCAAGATCGGGTGAGGTCTGCCACGCGAGGTCTGCCAACTCGTCGTCGGTCTGTGGCCGGCGGGTGTACGCATCGGCGTACTGCTCGTCGATCTGACGCGAGCGTTCGGCCTTGATCGCGGCCTCGATGGCGGTACGCATGGCCTCGGTGCGGTTGGAGTAGTTGCAGCGCAGGACCAGCCAGTCGAGCTCGGCCAGCAGATCGTCGGGCAGGCGGAGGGCGAGTTGCGTCGACATGCGGTGAACATACCAAGGTGGTATGCAGCGCGTCAACCGTTTCTGAGTGGTGAGCGATGCACGCTGACGGAGTAACCCTGCGCGTCGTACGGGTCGCGCTCCCACGTCGAGAACCGTTCGTGGAGCGTGAGTCCCGCGGCGGAACAGCACGCGTCGTATTCGGCCAGTGTCAGCGCCTCAGGGTGACGGTCAAGGCTGAAGCCAGCTACCAGCAGACCGTCGGGTTGTAGGTGCTCGGCGAGACTGGCGACAATCGGACAACGGTGCTCGGGGCGACAGAACAGCATCACGTTGCCTGGCATCGCTACAACGTCGAAGCGGCGGTCGAGCGCCAGCTCGGACAGGTCGGCGTGATGCCACGTGATGTGCGGCGCATCACCGCGGGCGAATGCCAACAGGTCGTCGTCGAGGTCGGCACCTTCCACCTCAATGCCACGTCGGTGCAGTTCGATCGCCACGCGCCCCATGCCACAGCCGGCGTCAAGCACCGAACGCGGGTGTAGCGCCTCGATGAAGTCAGCCTCCCCGTGTGTGGACTTACCCTCCGCGTCCATCCGTTCCCAGCGCGAGTGGTACTCCTGCAACGGGATCTGGCGCCGCCACTCGGCCCAGCGGTCGCTGACATGCTGGCCATGCTCCTGGTTGGTCACGACAGCAGTTCCTCGAGGCTGCGCAGACGATGGAAGTCGGCGTTCGGCCAGTCGTCGTACGGGTCGAGCAGAATCGGGTACAGGCCTGCGGCACGAGCACCGCCGATGTCCATTGTCACTGAATCGCCGATGTAGGCGATGCGGCTGCGTTCGATGCCATCGAAGTGCGCGAGCGCGAAATCGAAGATGTGCGGATCAGGTTTGGCGACGCCCACGAGGTGACTATCGATGATCACTCGCATCGGCGTATACAGACCGGCGCCCTCCTGGCAGACCCCGCTGCGGGCCAGCACTTCGGCGATCTGCCCGCTGGCGTTGCTGACCACGCCCATTGGCATTCCTATGGAGCGCAGACCAGCGAGCGCGATCAGACTCTCGGGAATCGGCCAGCGCCAGGTAGACGCATTGCGAGTCTCTGCCAGCACGGCAGCAGCCAACGAGATTTCCGCTTCGGGCACTCCCACCGCCCGCACGTATGCCTCGTTATAGGGGTGCCAGTCCTTCTCGGATGCGCCGACCGCACTCTTGGCCGCCATCCCTGCGTAGTGCGCCCGAATGTGGACCGAGATAGCTGCATCGCCCCCGTGGTAGGCCAGCAGTGGGCCCAGCACTGTGGGATCGGGCAGCAAGAAGATGCCGCCGGCATCGAACAGGATCGCGTCGAAGTTCTGTGCAAGCACGCAACGAAACTAACCTTGAATCGTGCGTAGCCCCCGTGACTTCTTCAAGCCCTTGGCCGTCGGTGCTCCCGAGCCGGCGCGCGAGATCCCTTTTCGCCCCAGCCGGGTCATCCACTTCTTCCCGCCGCAGAACGAGAAGCTTGTGTCGAAGTTGCCGGAGATCATCCCCACCGTCGACATCCTGCTCGGCAACCTGGAGGATGCCATCCCGATGGCTGACAAGGAGGCCGCCCGCGCCGGGTTGGTGAAGGTCGGCAAGACAGTCGACTTCGGCACCACTCAGTTCTGGACACGCATCAACAGCCTCGACTCGCCGTGGGGTCACGACGACCTCGTCACGCTCGTCACCGAGATCGGCGACAAGCTCGACGTCATCATGGTGCCGAAGGTGGAAGGTCCCGAGGACATCCACTACATCGACCGCCTGCTCGCCCAGCTCGAGGCGAAGGCCGGATTGAAGAAGCCGATCCTCGTGCACGCGATCCTCGAGACCGCTCGCGGCATGGTGAACATCGAGGAAATCTGCGCCGCTTCGCCGCGTATGCAGGGGCTGTCGCTCGGCCCGGCCGACCTGGCCGCCAACCGCCGCATGAAGACCACCCGCGTGGGCGGCGGCCACCCCGACTACTTGGTGCGCGCCGACCCTCCCGCCGGCGACGACGGGCCGCAGTACGGCGCCGACCGCACGGTCTTTCAGCAAGACCTGTGGCATTACACGCTGGCCCGCATGGTCGATGCGTGCGTCACGTTCGGGCTGCTGCCGTTCTACGGCCCGTTCGGCGACATCAAGGACACCGTCGCCTGCGAGGACCAGTTCCGCAACGCCTACCTGCTCGGTTGCGTTGGCGCCTGGAGTCTGCACCCGGTGCAGATCGACATCGCCAAGAGGGTGTTCAGCCCACGGCCCGAAGATGTGCGCCAGGCGCAGCGGGTGATCGACGCGATGGGCGACGGTACGGGAGCGATCATGCTCGACGGCAAGATGGAGGACGATGCGTCCGTGAAGCAGTGCAAGGTGGTGGTTGCGCTCGCGCATGAGCTGGCAGCCCGTGATTCTGAACTGAAGGCGAGCTATGGCTTCTGACCCTGTCACCTCCGATCTGCGCCCCCGTCGCTCCGTGCTGTACATGCCGGCGGCGAATGAACGTGCCCTGGAGAAGGCGAAGACCATCGCCGCAGACGCGATCATCTTCGACCTCGAGGATGCCGTCGCACCCGATGCCAAGGAAGCCGCCCGTGCGAACGCAGCGGCCGCCGCGTCGTCGGGTGAGTACGGCAACCGCGAGCTCGCGATCCGCTGCAACGGTCTCGATACGCCCTGGGGACGCGACGACCTCATCGCCGCTGGCCGGTCTGAGGCAGCCGCGGTCGTCATCCCCAAGGTTGGGTCGGTCAAGTACCTCGACGAGGTCTCCGACATCCTCGACCACGCTGGGGCGCGCCACGACATCCGCATCTGGGCGATGATCGAGACGCCGACCGCCATCTTCGACGTTCGCGCGCTCGCCGCTCACTGGCGAGTCACCGTGCTGGTGATGGGCACCAACGACCTGGCCCGCGAAGTGCGCAGCACGCTCGGTGCGGCGGGCCGCTACCCGCTCGTACCGCACCTCGCCACCGCACTGCTCGGCGCACGCGAGGCCGGCAAGGTGATCCTCGATGGCGTGTACAACGACATCAAAGATGAGGCCGGATTCCGTGCTGAGTGCGTGCAGGGCTTCGAGATGGGCTTCGATGGCAAGACCCTCATCCACCCGTCACAGGTCGACGTGTGCAACGACGTGTGGGCGCCGTCCGCCGACGATGTCGAGCATGCCCGTGGCCTGATCGCCACGTTCGAGGCCGCCGTCGCCGAAGGGAAGGGTGTCGTCACCTACAACGGCCGGATGATCGAAAACCTTCACGTCGCCAACGCCCAACGCATCCTCGCCGTCGCCGACGCCATCGCCGCGCTCGGCTGACTGTCACGCCGTTCCGAGTTGGGACGGATCCTTCCCAGAAGCCGCGGACGACGTCGGCGACGCTACGCGGATGGTTCGCTGTCAGCAGCGTGCCCAGCACCGCCCGCCGCAGCCGCAACCCAGCAATCGGAGTGAGTTCCATCGCCACGACTGGGTACGCCGACTCGT